>TARA_R110002126_G_scaffold291495_1_pt1 | contig 61233 bp, 46 predicted proteins | sample TARA_R110002126 | Tara Oceans TARA_R110002126 (sample SAMEA4397536) | marine metagenome | biome: Polar Biome; feature: [DCM] deep chlorophyll maximum layer (ENVO:01000326); material: water (ENVO:00002006), including particulate matter (ENVO:01000060) such as... | depth 30 m | reverse complement strand
TACTATTTATTATGGATGGAACTTTGAGGCACTCTAACACCACGATAAAAGGTTAGTGAACGCGATATACTAATTTTAATTGTAAGAAGAAATACACATATAAATTAAACGTTATAATGAACGTTAAATTAACGTCAGTTCGATGTACAACATTTTAGTATTCATAAAATAGGAATATTAACTTTATTTCAATTGATGGAAAACACTTCTATAATACGCTCAATCGGATATTTAGTAAACGTTTGCTCCTCATAAAGCTTCGAGAAAGGCAGCCGATAAGTCTAAATCAATAACTTAAGTGGTTTATTACAACGCAAGCGCATTAATTGACGTTAAATTATAAGATTAAAACAACTTACTGCTTTAGAATTTATTTATCCCATTAATTAAACGCCTATGTACTTATAAAATCTAATTCTAGTAAATAAGTTGATTATAATTAAAACAATAAGAAATTAATTTAGATAAACCTCTTATTCAATAAAATAACAGTAGCGTCTTTTTGTTTTTAAATAAGCTTAAAATACTAGAAAACTGATTCAAAGGATAAAAGCTAATCAACTTCTTTACTTAATTTTTAACTTTATTCATTTTTTATTTGGTCATTCTAAAACATAAAAAAATCCGAACATTTCTGTTCGGATTTTGTAATTAAAAGAGTTTCGTTAAAAACTTATTCCTTGATGAATTTTGCAGTACCAGTTGTACCATTAACATCGTATTTCACTAAATAAATTCCAGAATTTAAACTAGAGATATCAATAGATTCACTTCTTTTATTAATATTTAAGCTCATTACTTTTTTACCAATCACATTAAAAATGTCAGCTCTCTGAATTGTTTCTTTAGCAGAAATATTCAATCTGTTCGATGCTGGGTTTGGAAACATAGAAAAACCTAATAATTCATTATTCTCTACACTAGCAGTTGGAGCTCTGTAAATATATAAATTATCATACCAAACTTGGTTTGTAAGGTTATCTGCAGTAATACCAAATTCTTTAAAAGAAGTTAATCCAGCTAAATCTACAGCAACATCAATACTAATCCACTGACCTGCAACTAAAGGAGGATTTGAGGCAGCATTAAAATTGTATTCTTTTGCTGCACCACCTGGCTGTTGAACGAATTTTAAGTTAAACACTTTAGACGTAACATCTACACTTGCATCTATATAAACATCTACGTGCAAATTAGTATATGAAGTTACATCGATACCATTTGCTAAAACAATTCCTTGACAAGCGTTACCATTATATTGCATAACTTTATTTCCTGCAATTGTAACCTCTGTTATAGAATTACCTCCACACCATCCTGCATCGAAATTACCTGCTGCAACTTGACCATCTTGAGTGTATGCTTCACCATAGATAGAAACAACATCTCCAGCGTTTCTAGCTATTGGAGCTGTAGGAGCCGTTGTTGGAGCCGCACCTGTATTATCAACTGCTTCAGCAGATAAACCTTTAAGGTTTTTTATGTAAAAAACTCTACCATCAGGAGTTCCATAACCGTTAGCATTAGTATCCCAATTGATATGCAGTGCAAAATCACTGTAATCACCTTCAGCTTGGCCTTGATTATCTAAGCTTTGATCGAAAGCGAACGTTAAAGTTTCCCATCCTGATCCTGAGTGAGCTACAGAAGTAACTGAACTTGGTGCTCCTGCAACGCCACCTTGAGCTTTTGGTGCAATTGTTATTGCTGTAGTTGAATAAACATCCAATTGCATAGACAATTGGGTAGCAGTAGTTAAAGTATAATTGCCAGTTAAAACAACGTTTATACCTTGCCAAACTTCCCCTGTACCATCAGTACTTGTTATTTTAATTACTTGAGTGCCTGCATCCATAGGATCTGCATCATAAGCTGCGCTTGTGCCCCCAAAACCATCTTCTAATCCAGTACCGTTAAATGATTCTAATAAATCATAAGTTTGTGAAAACCCTATCGATGTTATCAACAAGGCAAATAATAAAGTAATTTTTTTCATAATTGTTATATATTTAAAACGTTATACTACAATATTAACTTAATTATGTTCAATATTACCATTTATGACCACTACAATAAATATACATTAATAAAAACTTGATTTTTTTTAAAAAAACCCCATTAACAAAGGGGTTAAGAAGAATGACTACTTCAATTTTATTCACATAAAAAACCTAATAAAAATATCTGTATAGGTAATGTATAGGTTAAATACCACATGTTGTGAAGATGTAAAAAGCAGTATAGTTTTTCAACAAAAAAAACTCTATAAATTATGAACTTATAGAGTCTTTATATTAAAAATTATGACAACCTTAAATTTAGGTCATAAACGTTATTAGAACTTTAAATTTTCATGTTTATCCCAAAGACCCCAATATGCGCCAACAATACCTTCTGCGCCTACTTTCCATGATTCATCAAAAGAAGAGAAATATAAAATTTCTATATCATCTTTCTTTGCCCAAGCCATGGCATTAATAAAGTATTTCATTGCATTCTCTTCGGTTGAATGTGCGCCTCCTAAACTTTCTCCTTTACTTGGCCAACCTGTTTCTGTAATGATTACTTTTTTACCTTGAGCTGCATCTGATGCTTGTCCAAACATTTTTTGCATGTGGTTTAAAGAATACTCTACGCTACAGCCTTCCCAATAAGGATAACAGTTGGCTAGAATAACATCACAAGCCGCTGTAATATTTGGTCTATGAGAAAACTCATAGTAAGCATCTACGTAACCTACTGGAATATCCATACCTTTTAAAGCTTCTTTAACTCTATATATATAGCCTAAAAGTTGATCTTCAGTTAAATCTTTACGATACATAACTTCATTACCTACTGCTGCAATATCTACGCAACCTTCTTTTGCTAGTTGAATTAAACCTTCAATTTCTAGCTCATTTTTTTCCATATCATCACCTAACCAAGCCCCTACCATATTTTTGATACCGTGCTTTGTGGCCATTCTAGGTATGTGTTCGTTACCTTCTATACAAGAAAAAGAACGAATCCATTTTGTGTGTGGTTTTAATATTTTTATTCTTCTTTCAACTTGTTCTTCAGTAATAGTATCACCTGGTTCTTGACCATCTTCATACATACTAAAACAAATTCCATGCATTCCAGCATTAACAGTTTCTCTCCAAATTTTTACTAAATCTTCTTTAGTTTCATACTTACTAAAATCAACCCCTGCAGTTTCTGAGTAATTTGCTTTTAGTTTAAAATGATGTTCTTCTCTATATGACATTTTATATTTATTTTATTTTATTTATAACTCTCCTCTTCTTTCGACTAAGATATCTTTTATTTCTTTAGCTCTTTTTTCACTTAGACTATAATTCCACATAATCCAGATAGCAATTCCTGCTGTAGAAGCAGGTATAACAACATCTGCAATTCTTAAACTAGTCATTGTTTCCATTGTTTGCTGAGCTGCTGCACCATCAAAACCAACAAATTTTAACACTGCTCCACCTAAAACTAAGGCTAAAGCTTGTCCTAATTTTACCATCCACCAGTAAATTGCTCCAAAAGTACCTTCTTTTCTTGGCATACCGTTTTCTAATTCATCTAAATCACAAACGTCTGCTGTCATACTCATCATTAATGTAAATAACCCACCTAAACCAAAAGCCATAAAAGGAATTGGCATAAATAATAGATATACATTTTCTGGATCGAATGCCCACCATTTTAAGATATAACCTACAATAGAAATTACCGTAGAATAGATAAAAGCACTTCGCTTACCCCATTTATTAGCCATCCAAGAAACAATTGGTATCACCCCAAATGCAGTAGTTACAGCTGTTATTGTAGAAAACCAAGCTGGTAAAGTACCTGCATCGGCATAACTACCATTGTACATGTAAAAAACAATAATATATACACTAAAAGCAGCTACCATTTGAAAACCATTAAACACTAAAAAAGTAGCTCCACAAAGTCTTGTGAAAGGCTTGTTTTTAGCAACTTGAGCAATACCTCTAAAAAGATCCATTAAATTAGAACCCAAAGAACTTAAGGATATTTCTTTTCTGTTTTCCATATTTGCGGAATCAATTCCTTTACAGAAAAAAGCTGGCAATACTCCTAATACAATACAGGCTACCCCAACTATTATAGAAAGTTTACGAACTCCATTTGCTTGTACAGCTTCTAATGTTGTTTTTGCAGTATCGGCATCACTTAATCCTAAAGATGCAATTCTACCAATTTCTTCAGCAGAAATAGGTAACATATCTGGATCACTTATAATAACCCAAAACCAGGGAACTATCATCCAAGCAATTTGGCCGATAGTTTGAGAAAATGCCATTAGTCTTGTTCTTTCATTATAATCTGAAGTCATTTCATATCCCAGACCAACTAAAGGTGTTGCAAACATGGTATTACCAATTAAAAACACCATTGACATAATTAAAAAGTACCAAAAATTATAATTTTGTGTGTTTTCTGGATCTAATTGCCACAAAAGGGCAAATAAAATTCCACTCAAAATAGCTCCAACAAAAATATATGGTCTTCTACGTCCCCATTTAGATTTTGTATTATCTGTAATAAATCCCATAATCGGATCTGTAATTGCATCAAAAATCCTGGGTAATCCACCTAATAAACCTGCTAAAAAAGGATCCATTCCAAAAGCAGTTAATAGAAAAAACATAAAAACGCCTAATGCTCCTGGTAATAAATTTAAGACTAAATGACCCGAACCGAAGGCCGCTTTTTGTCCGAAAGGCACTTTACCTCTTGAAGGGGTAGTAGATTGTGTTGACATAAATTATTTGTTTTTAGTTAGTTAATTTTTAGTTTTGTATTACAATTGTTTGAATTGCTTGTCCTTGAATATCAATATTAACACTCTTATCATTAAGTGTTAACTGTATATTTTTTGAATTTTCTTTTTCATTAAAAATAACGACAGCTATAGATCCATCTTGGTTTTCTGCTGCAGTAATCATTATATCTTTATCTGTATTGTTTACTTCAATTACCTTAGCTTCTGGTCTTATAAATTTACTAAAGTGTGATAGTGTGTAATATAATGGCGTAAAATATACTTCATCTGTTTCTGGATTTACGATTACAGGGGCTATACACCAGTTTTTAAACCAATTCGGACCTCCTTTGGTATCTAGCACCATATTCCAATCGATCCAACCATCAACATAATTGTTTAAACAACCAATAATATCTCTTGCATATCTATTGACTGGAGCATATTTTGGGTGCATGTGTTTGTCTTTTTCTGGAGCCCACGTCCAACCCCAATCTGTAGCCTCTTTTTGCCAGTACCAAGCATCATCTTTCCATACAGGAACTTCGGCATCTATACATGCTTCTGATTGAATTAAGTGTTTATTCGGTGCTTTGTTGTGAGCGTATTGTAATTCTTCTGGATAATAATGAAAAGTACTTGCATACCAATGGATTGCTGTACCATCAAAATATTTTGAAGTTTCTTCATTTTTGTATTGAGAGTCTACCCAATCCTTTAAATGCTCTCTATTTTGATCGTAACCTAGAATTTTAACGTCTGGATAATCTTCATTTAATTTCGGCCCTAAATGATGCTGCACAAAATTGGTCATTTCATCAGGAGTATAATGCATACTTTCCCAATTCTTATCATTACCTAGCGGTTCGTTTTCTACCGTAAATCCCCAAATATCTATGCCTTCTTCTTTGTAAGCAGTTACATATTTAGAGAAAAATAACGCCCACGTATCATAATATTTTGGCAATAACTTTCCACCCATCCAATCATTATTATCCTTCATCCAAGGTGATGCTGTCCATGGCGATGCTAAAATTTTAAACCCATCTTTAGATACAGACATTGCATCTTTTATCATAGGTATAATATCATCTTTATCTTCTTGTATGGTAAAGTGTTTTAGTTTTGTATCGCCTTCAACTGGTGCATACGAATATTGACTTAACGAAAAATCACAAGAATTCATGTGTGTTCTTGTTAACGAGTATTTTGCACCACTTTCGCCAAAATATGCTTCGATAATTGAGTCTCTATTTTTTTTGCTTAATTGATTTAATAAATACGCCGTAGATTCTGTAAAAGACCCTCCAAAACCAGTTATCGTTTGCCTTTTTAGAGCGGGTAATAGCGTTACTTGAATTGTTTCTTCAGTATTTTCATCCGAAGAAAAATTTTCTAATTTCACTAAATTATTTCCGTTTGCTGAAGTTTCATAAACCTCTACAACCAATTGTTCCTGTTTAGGAGCGCAACTTACAATCATAAATGATAAAAATAAATAGAATAAAAAGTTATTTGATTTCATAGTGAATCGTTTAAATTATCTTGGGTAATCTGTATTTGGCACTAAAACTGTTTTTAGCATCGCCTCTTTATCTCCATTAAAAGTTTTGGTGATTTTTTTACCACCTCTTGTTAGTCCTTTAAATGTGCCCTTATCTACTAAATCCCAAATTGGATATTTAGCTTCTCCTTTTAAGGTAATTAAGCCAAAATGGTTTTCTGAACCTAGCGCGTTTCGAGCATCTTTCCATTGCTCATCAAAAGCTTCAAAATAAAAACAAGAAATACCCTCTTTATTTGTCCATTCTCTTAAATGTTTAAAATATAAACCTTGCTTATATTCATCTGTAGCTCTAGAACCATTTACGCCATAATGTCCGCTAGAAGTTGTTGCCCAACCTGTTTCACCAATATGAATCGTTTTGGTACTATCTATACTATGTACATATTTAGAAACATCATTATAATGCATTTTTGCAAAAGCTACAGCACGTAACATGGCATTATCTACTTTTTCGATATCTGATAAGTCATTTTCTTCTTCTGGAACTTTCCAAAACCCCGGGTTATAGTGCGAATTATGATATGCATAAGTATGCATAGAAACATAATCTACGGCTTTAATTAAATCTTCTAAATCTTTAACTTTATACAAATCTTCGCCACCACCCCAAGAAGCAAAATCATCTGAACTTGTAATCCATAAATTTTTCGATAATTTGCCTTCTTTCTTTAAGTTTTGTAGGTGATTTACCCATTTTAAAATTACGTTTGGTTGCACAAAATAACTTGTGGCCCATTTTACCATAGCCTCGTTACCTACTGCAATTACCTTAACAATATCTGGATATTTATTGGCCAAAGCCACTGCTCTTGCAATTTCGCCTTCGTTTTGTAGACTTTCTACATCGTGATCTGGTGCTTTATCTGTCCAAGCATTTAAACAATCTATCCAAGCCCCTAGCATGACATACATTTCAAAACTAGCATCTTCTTTTTTTAACTGAGAAATTGCTTCTAAAATGTTAGCTGCATGCGGTAATTTTGGTTGCACATTATAGGTTCTTAAAATACGGATACCCATTGCGTGCATTAATTTTAAATCTTCTTTTAATTGAGTAATTGTAGGCTGTGCTTCTCTAGATTTTTCTCTATATCCACCATAAGAAATGGCTAAAAAGTCTGGATTACCCAAAATATCTGCTGCGGTTAGTTCTTTCTTTGTTTTCAAATCTTTATCTTCTTTTTGTTCTGATTTCACACAAGATATCATAGAAATTAAGAGCGTTACGTACAGAAATGTTTGTAATTTATTTTTCATCTTTTTGTCTTATTTTATGATAAAATCTGGTTTATTTTTAAAACGATTTTATAATTAATATTTTAATCCATAACCTAATTTAAACAATGGTTTTATACTATCATCCCAAAAATTAGGTCCATATTTATCTTTATAATCTTCTATTGATGCTGGCCAAGAATGGGGTAATTTTCCAGAGAAATTATACGCTCCAAAAAGCACTTCTGCCACTCCGTCTCCTTCAGAACCCAATAACCAAGCAGCCACAAACGCATCCGATTTTTCGATTTGCTCTGTAACTACTAGAGGTCTTCCAGAAACTAAAACCACCACCGTTTTTACTCCTTTTTCTTGATACGTGTTTATGTATTTTTGATGTTTTTCTGAAAGTGTTAATGTAAGTTGGTTGGATTCGTGACCAATATCACCAAAAAACTCTGCATACGGATTTTCACCAACAACAATAATGGCTATATCTGCATCAAAATGATTTCCTGTAGCATCTTTATCAAATACTACTTTACCTTTAGCTTGCTTTTTAATACCTTTTAAAATATTAGTTGCTCCTTTATAATTTTTATTGGTTCCTTGCCAATTTATCGTCCAGCCTCCAGATTGCAAACCTGATGAATTTGCATGTTCTCCAACAACTACTATCTTTTTGGTTTCTTTTGATAAAGGCAACGTTTTTTCGGTATTTTTAAGCAATACTAAAGATTCTCTCACCGCCTGCTTTGCAATAGTTCTATGCTTTTTAACACCTATTTGTGCTACTAGAGTACTATCTGGAAAAGGATGATCAAAAACACCTAATCTAAATTTCTGACGTAAAATTCTTCGCACAGCATCATCAATTCTAGCCATAGAAACGGCGCTGTCTTTTACTCCTTTTTCTAACCCTTCCTGAAAATCATCTAAATCGCCATCAACAGCCATAATTACATCTACACCTGCATTTATTACATCGTTGCCATTAAAACGCGAATAGGCTTTCCAGTCTGAAACTAAAATGCCATCAAAATTCATCCCCACTTTTAACGTGTCTGTTAATAATGCTTTATGATTGTGCATTGAGGTTTCTGTAATGGAGTTAAAAGAAGCCATTACAGCGCCTACTTTTTCATACACAGCTGCCCTATATGGTGCAAGTAAACGTTCTTCGATTTCTTTAGCAGTTAATGAGGTATTGCCACCTTCTACACCAAAATCGGTTGCACCATCACCAACAAAATGTTTTACTGTTGCCATAACAGTATGTGCATCAGATAAATTTCCTTGATGACCTCTTACAGATGCCCTTGTTAATTTTTCTGTTAGTGTTGTACTTTCTGAAAAGGCTTCATATACTCTACCCCATTTCTCGTTAAACGGAATTGCTATACAAGGCGAAAACACCCAATTGAACCCAGTTGCCTGACTTTCTAAAGCTGTAATTTTAGCTATTTCTTCAACTAATTTTTCATTACCTGTAGCACCTAAACCAATATTATGAGGAAAAATAGTTGCTCCTTCATAGGTGTTTTGTCCGTGAACAGCATCTACAGCAAACAATAAAGGAATTCCTAATCGTGTAGAAAGCGCCTTTTTTTGCAATTCTGTAAACCTTTTTTGCCAATCTAAAGCAGTTTTTCCAGGATTCAATCCCTGTGTATGAATTACAGAGCCAATAAATTTTTCAGTAATATGTGCATCAGCAGATTCTTCGAAATGTCGTATTTGTGACATTTGCCCGATTTTCTCTTTTAAAGTCATTTGCTTTAAAAGAGCTTCTACTTTTTGATCTATTTGTGCTTCTTTACTTAAATTCATTTCTTTCTTACATGAAACCCATACTAATAAAAAACAACAAAATCCATATTTCAGATAGTTGATTTTCATTAAGTTTACTTTATAATAGATACTTTTATATGATTTATTTCATTTGTTCTATCGAAGATTTTATTACTAGTAGCATTATTTAACGCTAATCTGTTAAAACCTTCATTTTTATCTTCATTGTATACCACTTCTGTATATTCAGCATCTGCTTTTGCATAAATAATTGGCACTTGACAATACGTAAAACATAGCTGATTTGCTTCAACTTCTAGAGTTCGCTCATCACCATTAATATCGATATAATTAAAAGTTTGAGCAGCATCTAAAAATTCTACGTCTTTTAATAATCTTGGTTTAAACACAATATTACCTTCTTCTACGAAAACACCTAACTCACCAAATCTACTTAACAAATCTTCTTTTACTTGACCTGTCATTCCTGGTTGTTGTGCTCCTTTTGTAGCTGGTGTATGCGAATATGCATCTGTTGGAAAAGCACCATATAATTCTGGTGATTTATGTACCCCAACTCCCGCATTAATTTCGTAATAATGATCTAATAATTTACCAATTACAACTTCGCTCTCGTTCGTATTAATGGCTAACAAACAATTTTCTTGCGCTGCTAACAACAATTTAGACACCATGTGCCAGTAAATAGAACCTAAACCTTCGTAACCGAAGAAAGTTCCTGAACGTCCTGTAAATGATTTATGATCAAAAATCTCTTCAAAAACATCTAATACGTATTCAGATTCTTGGGTTACTAAATCTTTATAGTTTTCTGATAAACTTGCTAAAGCATCTTTCACGCTATTTGCATTGTTAAAGCTTCCATTAAAGTGATAGTTTCCTAAAACGTCTTTCTCTATTAATTTTCTATTTCCATCAGCAACTAATTGCTGCAATAATTTAGAGTTTTTAACTTGATCTGAAGAAATATTATTTTTCTTTGTAAATCTTGGTAAATTTTTATTTGGATATAAAATATAACTGTATTGATCTGGTCTAAATAACGCTGATGCTTTTAAACCGTCTAACAAATCTAATGCTTGTTGTGGTGTTAAATAGCCCGAACTTAAAGCTGCAACTTGCCCCTCTAGCATTTCTGACAGATAAGAAATTGATACTTCTTCATCATTTTCTATGGTCATTAAATTATATGCGTGATACATATTATCAGTGCGCTTATTCGCTCTAATACTATGATCTAAATAATTTTTAGTGATGGCAAAAAAGTGTAATAATGATGATTTTGTAATTTTTGTTTTATTTGTTGAAAATCCGTTTTCATAAATAAACGCTCTATAATCACTTGCTGGTTTTCCTAAACCATCTAATACTCTCTTTCTTTCGTTATCAGTAACATTTCTTGATAAAATAGTAGCATTCGCATCTAATGTTTTTAAGATTTCATTAAATAAAGATGCTACTTCATCAGAAATATGAATATCATTTACGTCTGCATTTTCTACAACTCCTTCAAAGAAATTAATAAATCTTCTTAAATAATATAACGTTACCATAGAAACTCCATTACCTACCAATGCATTGTTGGCATCATTCCATTCTGGTCTTTGTGTATTTAACCATATACCACCTTCAGGAATAAAGTTAGCCACTTTGGCTAAAACAGTAACTAATAATTTTTCTATTAAGTTAACTTTATAAGCGTTGTTATTTTTATCCGTTAATAAAGCACCATCGGCACCAATTGAGGCTCTTCTTTCATCAATTACTTCTTGTAATCTGTGATCGAAATCAATAGTGTCTTTAGAATTTTTTAAGATATCTTGATAAGATTTTATCTTGTAAGGTACATTTGCATAAACAAAAATATCATCATTAAATAAGTCTGCTAATTTAGAAGGATAGTGTTTTTCTATAAATTCTAAAAACTTCAACAAATAAATAATTTGATGATCTCCCCAATACCCAATATATGACCAAGGATCGTTTTCTTCGATTACTTCCCAATCGAAACCATCTTTTGTAACTCTGTATGGATTATAGCCTTCGAAAGTAGTTGCGTTTAAGAACTTGTGAATCATACTCTCTATAAACTGAGGATAGGATTGCGCTAAAACTTCCCAATTTTGGAAAATATCTCTCCAATTCCCCTCGTAATCTAGAATTTTAGAACCATCAACTTCACTTTTTGTATTGATAGAAAACTTGTTCCAAGGTCTACTTGGGTCTCCATGTCTTCTACTAAATTTTAATGGTAAATATTCTAAACAAAGTCTTTTAAAATCTTTATCAGCATCATTTTCTGCTAAGTCTTTAATAAACGCTAACGTAAATGTTTCCGGTAAACTTTCTAAAGATGCTTTTTTAGCTGCAAATAATTCTTTGTTTGCTTTTGATAAATAGGTTATAAAATCGTCTTTTTCAATCGTATAATTGTTATCAAAAATACCACCTCTCATAATATTGAAAAGTGTGTTCGAAAAATGTCTTGTATTTATTAAAGTATCGTTAGACAACTGTAAACCATCTGAAGCTGCAACTAATTTGATTAACTTTTTAGTACCTTCATTAATATTATCTTGTAAAAGCGATTCGATGTTTGCATCACTTTTAATGAGCTCTGATATACGAGTTACATCTGAAACGGTTTGATTAACATTGGCAACTTGTAACCATGTTTTTTCGCTATTGGCAGTTAAAGAAATTTCTGCATTTAAAAGGTATGCCCCTTTTTCTGCTTTCATATCTACTTCTTGATGAAGCTCAATTCCTCTTCTAAAATTATTCATTTGAAGAGCAGATAAGAGATATGTTGGATTATCTAAACCTAACGACCAAACTAAATTTGCTTTTAAAGCTTCACTTGGTTCTGCTTTATCTACAATAATTGCACTCAATGCATAAATACCTAAACCTGAATCTGCTTCTAGTTCACATTTTTTATAGGCGTCTACTAAATTACTACGAATGCCTTGTATATCTGAACCTACACCGTAAGGTAAAAGGTTTTGTAAACCATCTAAGAGTGCTATTTGTAAATTATCCTTAGAGTTGTTTACTAAAGTTGCTTTTCTTACAAAACCAAAGTCATCACTAGAATTCCATTGGTATTTAAAAGTGATATCTAAATCGTGGTTGATTTCTTCAAAAACAATTTTATTACCATAAATATTCTTATAAATATTCCTAGAAATCGTATAGATACCGGCCTGTCTTTCTGAAAAAGGTTCCCAAAGATGATTTGTACCATTTTTTTGAATTTTAAAAATAGATTTACAGCCTGTAGTTTCTGCTAATTCTGTTATTTTATCATCAGTATAATACGGAAACAACGAATATTCAGCGTTTTTTCTACCAGCAGTTAAACCTCCATTACTCGAGATAAACATCCAATGGTTTGAATCTGAAACTATAGTCATAAAAAACGGACGCATTTTATGACTGTTAGAAATCTTATAAAAAGATTCGTTGTCTAATTGTACTAATTCTCCTTTTACTTCTAAAGCGGCCTTGTTAGCTGCATTTTTACCTAAATGGGTATTCTTAATCATTACAAAATTGTACTTAAAACATATCTTACAAGGATATGAAAAACAAAGTTTTTATTTTTAAATTTTACTTGTATATTTTTTGAACTTACTCGTTTCAAAAAAGTTATAAATTGAAAAAAGAACCGGGAATTCAAAAAAGAACTCCCATTTCTTTTTTACTGTGCTTGAATGATATCATCGAAATAGTAAACATCTCCATCACAAGCTGCATCTCTTTCGAAATAGATAATCATATTTTTAAATGTACCTGAATTTACATCAGAAAAATCGAATGTTAACTCTTGCCATTCGCCAACTTGAGTAATACTAGCTACACGTTGAACAAATGGGTTATTATTTGGAAAAGGCAAAAACTCTAATAATAATGTAACATCTGTAATTTGAGTTTGTGCCAAAACTTTCATTTTAAACACCTTGTTTGTCATTGTTGCAAAATTTAGGGCGGTATTTAATGGATACCCTGCACCTGACCAAGTTTCGCACCCTGCAGCTTTTACATACTGAAAAACATTACAACTTGAATTTACAGCATCTAAAACTGGATTATTAACAATACCTCCACCGATGTTTCCAAAAGGACCAAACGACGCATCTCCATTAGCATTTAAAAAAGTCATATTTAAACTGCCATTATCTGGATCTACATTCTCAGCTGTTTCATCTACACAGCCATCAATTACGAGAGAACTACTAACTGTACTCGACTCTCCTTTGGCATTAGAAGCTGTTAACATAATCGTATAATTTCCATTGGCATATCTTTTTTCAGGATTTGTTAAGGTAGATGTTGTGCCATCACCTAAATCCCACATATAATTAGTGGCATTTTCTGAAAGATTAATAAAAGATACTGTTTTACCTTGTTGCGCTTTTACAAACCTAGCCTTTGCCGAAGTTACAACCTCGTTAGGATTTGTTATACCTTCTTCATTATCTTCACAAGAAGTTATCACTAAAAGTGAGACCATTAAAAGTGACAAAACGCTTATATTTTTGATTATATTTTTCATATGTTTTTATATTAATTATAAACTCTTACATAGTCCACTAACATTCTTTGTGGAAAAACAGTATTTGCATCTGGTGCACCGGGTAAATTACCACCAACTGCAACGTTGAGTATGATGTGAAATGGTCTGTTAAACACCCATTCTGCTCCACCTGTTTCTTCATCAACATCAGCAGGTGTAATTGATTGGTACAAATCTCCATCTACATACCAATTAATTCTATTTGGTGTCCACTCAACTCCGAAAATGTGAAATCCATTATCAAATCTATCATTTAAGATATCATATTGCTTCGTAATAGAATTTGCGCCAGAATATCCTGGTCCATGAATAGTACCGAAAACAGAAGTAGGTTCATCACCTAAATATTCCATAATATCAATTTCACCTATTTGAGGCCAAACGAGACTTCCATTAGCATCATCACCTAAAAGCCAAAATGCTGGAAAAATTCCTTTACCTGCTGGTAATTTTATTCTTGCTTCGAATCTTCCATATTGTTGATCGAGTTTTCCTTTGGTGGTAATTCTAGCAGAAGTATAGTTTTTACCTTCATAGCTTTCTTCTTTTGCTGTAATAATTAAAACTCCGTCTTGAACTGTTACATTATCCGTTCTATCGGTATAACTCTGTAATTCATTATTACCCCAACCAGGAATACCCTGTGCTGTTCCGTCTCCAGTTAAAAGATTCCAATTACCTGAATCCGGAGCGCCATCTGTATTAAATTCATCTTGCCAAACTATATTGGTAAGTGTTGCTACTGTTTGCGCTTCGTCTGTATCACAACTCATCAATAATGCTATTGAAAATATTGTTGATACTTTAACTATTATATTTTTTATTTTCATTTGTTTTAAATTAAATGTATTTACTTATAAATAACAAGAATCAGTTATTATCTGTAAAAATAAACATTATCGATTAAGAAAGAATCTATAGAAGTTGATACAAAACCAACAAGCCCGATGTTATTTACATTAGGTCTACCACGACCACCTCCACCTGTAGGTCTTGTAAAAGAAGTTAAAGGTATATCTATACTTATCCACTGGCCTTCAATTAACTGATTACTTGGCACTAAATAACCTCCTGCAGTATCATCTGTACCTGCGAAACCATCATTTTCATTATTCGCTCCAAAATCAACAAATTCTACGATAAAGTTTTTAGCATTAGAACTTGTTATTTGAACATCTACGTGTAAATGTGTCATTTGAGATGCGTTTACCGTTCCATCCCAACCCAAACCAACAAAGTTTAAGTTTTCATAACTTATATATTGGTTACCGTTTGCTATTGGAGTACTAATAATAACGTTACTATCATTATATGCTGCAAAATTTAAACTTGTTACTCCTGTATAGGCATCACTAAAAATCGAAATTACATCTTCTTGCGACTTTGTTGGATCTGGCGCTGTTGCAAAATCTCCTAAAGAATTGGCCCTAAACGAACCTTCTGCAGCCACATTATTTAACGTTGCTGAAATAGTAGCGCTACCTGCATCAAGGACTTCTAGATATGGATTGCCAGATTGATCGAATTGTAAATTATCTGTATTTATAATATTAGAATCAGAAGAACTGAACGTGAAATAATTATATGAAGGATTAATAGTAACTACTTCTCCAGTACCTAACTGAAATGATTCTTTTAAATCATTTAAAAATATTTGAGAACCTGTAAAAACATCTTCAGCAATGTCTTGACCATTATAAATCATTGGTCTTGCTTGACCTATAGTACCTAATTTTTCGAATCTAATTTCGTCTAACCAAAAAGTCCAACCAATTTCATTTCCATTAGGTGTATTATCGATGATGTCTAATCCACCAGCTGCAAAAAGAAACATTCCTTTTTCTTGTGTAAGTTTACTAGCATCAGGAATTGGAATAATATATTTTTTCCAATCGGTGGTTAACTGGATATTAGAACGCGTAACAGGATATTGACCCTCTAAGAAATCTGTTCCAAAACCAACTTGCCCAATTGTACCTGTTGTAGAACCTTTGGCATAAAACGTTAATGCATCATAACCAGATAAATCTCTACCATCTCCTCTATCTCTAAAAATTCCGCCAATAAAACCTCCATTTGGGTCATTTGGTGCTGGTACAGCTATTTTAATAGAGCTTGTACCTTCATAAAATATAGCTTCATCTGTGCCAAATCCTTCTGTATTTGCACCACCTGCAGGATCGAACGAAATAAAGAAGTCGTCTGTTAAGCCCGCAGGAGCATCTCCGAATATTTCTCCTGAAGAGTTGAATGTTGCAGGAACGGCTTGGTCAGAAATTTCTCTTTCGCAACTTGTACCTATTAACAAAATCAATCCTAAAAAGAATGTGATTTTCGAATATATATATTTTTTTGTTTTCATTTTCTTATATTTTTATTTTCCTATATTGATATGAATATATGTTCTAATTTCCCATTCTGAACCATTTGGAAAACCTACAGGACTTAACCTTGTTTCTGTAGCAAAAGCGTTAGCTGTTTCGTTAGGTGAGTATCTAGGAGAAAATTCATTTAAAGATCTCCATGTGCCTCTAAGACCAACTTTAGTATCTGGTAAAATAAGCCAATTTGGTTTACCCACAGATGTTGAAATATCTAACATTAATTGCATTGGAAATGTTAAGTTGAAATCTCTATGATAATCAAAAGGACCCCAATCGTTAACTTTTACCATACCTATAATTTTCATTTTATTGTAAATCATTCTAAGGTCTGCACCACCTCTATAAATTAATCTCTCACTATCTCCATTTGCTTGCCCAGTGCCATAGTAAAGATTTGCAATTAATCCTAAACTTGGTCTAGCTTTAGAAACTATTCTTGAATTAATTTCCCATAAGTCTGCTGCTGGAGCCGATTGAGCAAACGCAAAAGAAGAACGATTTGCCAAGAAACCAATTGCGGCATCTTGAGTAGTTGGTAAACTACGATATACAAAACCTAAATTCATTGCAAATTTAGCATCTTCTGCCATGTCATTATCAAACTCATACATATAAGTTGCCGGAGTTGGATCGAATGTGAATAAGATTTCTCCTGCTGTCATTTCTCTATTCCCTGCTCTTACAACAAAAGGATCATCAACAAAATTTCTTAATCTACCTGGGGCAGCAACACCATTTGGCATAGCTGCAACCAATGGTTTTTGATACATAAAGTTTGGAGCAATTTGGAATTTACCACCGAAATTATATGATATACCTGATAAAATGTTTTGCATATTTCCACTACCTGAATCTTTCAATTTCCAACCTGTAAATGTTAAGGTTGGATCTCCTCCACCATTTGCAACTAAGCCCATAACCGATCCTTGGGCGTACCAGTTAAAACCACCATTACTATACGTAATTTTTGCTTTACCTCCCCAATTGTCTTTTGACTGAATTTTATCAGTAACCACTTGACCATTAGCATCTATATCTTGGTAAGCACTTCCATTTAAAGGCCTACCTCCAAAAATTGCACCAAGCTGAACACCAAAGTGATCTCCTTTTCTTTCTACAGCCACAGTAGCTCGTTCAGTAGGTATTGCAGGTATTACCCCTGTTCTTAATTGAGTTGGGTCTAATACCCTATTTCCATTTTCATCAAAACCACCACCTGATACTATATCTTTATGATAAACGGCTGAGAAGTCATAACCTTTATAGCTGTTCTGATATTTTAATAATACAGCAGGATTTGCTCCCCACCAAAGTTGTGGCCCAAATGCCGCTTTTAAACCAGATAAAGCTCCTTTACCATCTACCTCAACGCCTAAAATTTCACCATTATAAATATCTAAATTAGGTCCATAATATGCTTCCGGATAAATTCCGAAAAAATCTCCTTCATAACCCCAGTGATAGTGACCAGTTCTGTAAAAACCTCTCATATCAAAATCTTCGGCATTCCATTCAAATTCGGCATTATAAACTCTTAATCTATTATTGTCGACTAGTGTTAAAATTCCATCAGGAGTATCAACCTGAATTGGTCTTCCTACATTTTCATAAAAAATATCATCTATAGGATTTCCCGCAACATTACCTAAAATATTAAAATTAACTTCTGCTTTAATATTTGCAGAAGGTTGACCTTTAACACCTACAAAATAAGATTGCATATGATCGAAACCTATTCTATCTGGAAAAGCATCTCCTGTACCATCTGCAAATTCTGGAGTTGTTACTAAAGAACCTCCAGTATTGAAGGTAGTAAACTCTGCTCTTAAATTACTTATTTCAATTTTTTTTTCACTTCCCATTGCTGCTTTATCACCTCTTGCTTTCAAAACAGCTTCCATTAAATTAATGTTTTTAAAGTGATTTTTAACAGATTCTTGAGTAGTATTAAAAATATCTAAGCTATGTGCTTGTTTTAATGCATAATAAGAAGCTCTTGGGTACAAGGTATATAAACCTCTAACATCTGTAGGGCCTTTCGCAGCAATACCAAACCACTCTTCATTCATGTTTTTATCATCTTGCTTAGCTTGGTCTCTACCGTACCCATTACTTGCCCAAGAAGCTTTTGTATCATGTACTTCTGCATTTTTTCTTTCGTTAAATCCAGCTTTAAACCAACCATCACTAGATTGGAATGTAAAACCACCGATAGAGTTTTCGGCTTTCCCTAATCCATAAGCATTAGCATATATTTCCGACCAGTTACTTACCATATAATGAGCTTGCATTTGCTGATCTTCTTTGTTATCTCTTGCGTTAAAAGCATCAGAACCAAATTCAGTAAATAAGATTGGTTTATCAAACTCTTTACTTACTCTATCAAAAGCATCATAAAAAGAATCTCCACGATACATATTTGTACCATAAATATCGATGTCTTTACATTCATCTGCAACAATATCTAAATACAACAAATCTCCATTACAAATACCTATTGGATGGTTTTTTACAATTGCTTTCATAGCTACTGTAGCGTCATTAAACAACTTGTACATAGCTCTTGCTTGTGCTCTTTTAGCAGGATCGTCGTCATTTATAATTACACCTTCATCAGTTTCAGCGCCTTCCCAAGTTAAGTGATAGTTGTTTTCATTACCTAACATAAATAGTAATAAACCTGGCGTATTTTCGTAAGTTTTGGCCATTGCTACAGTTGCCTCTATTAAATGCTTGCGCACTTTAGGGTTAGCATAATCGGTTTGTGGATACCAAACACCATCTAATGTTAAACCATAAGCTCCAAACTGATGGTTTATCATTGTATAAATCCCAAAGTTTTCGTATATATATGTTACCCATTTAGGTGGCATTCCAATATATGTTCTAATAGCATTAACGCCCATATTTTGCCATAGTGGCATTTCGCCATCTAAACCGGCTTTAATAATATTGTCTGGTTTTTCCCAAAACTTGGCATCTAGTACATTGTAACCAATTGGAACGTAATCCCAATTTATACCATTAATCATTGTTGGTTTTCCATCAATCATTAATTTCATACCCTTAGAATCTTTCGTTACTGAAACTTTTGGGCCTTGAGCAAAAAGGCTAAAAGTGAATAAGAAAAATAGTAATCTGAAATAAGTGTTCTTCATAATTTTCTTTTAAATTAGAGTGACGCTAATATGCAAAAAGCATAGGAGCAAAATAGGTTAGATTATTTGAATTATTATAGTTTTATAAATCTAAGGTATTTTTTTTATCAAATTACCAAAAAATACCTCAACAATAAACATACAATATAAAAAAATATCTTTAATTTTATGAATAAGCTGAAAATATTGAACCAAAAGTTATAATTAAAAACTTATATATTTCTGTTTGTTGTAGTATTGTATAGTTAATTAATTTAATGATGTGGTGAAATATATAGGTAAATGCGTTTGTTTGGGTGAAAAACAAACAAATTGAATATTAAAAAAGTAATTTTACTTGATAACAACACCAAAAATATTAATAGATTTTTTATTATGAAAAAGGTCAGAATATAATTTTTCTGACCTTTTTTATGAGTAAATATGTACTTACTTAGAAGTGTTATTGAAATACTTTTACGTAATCAATTTCCATTAAATCTTCAGTAAAGGCCGGATCGATATCTCCACCTAAAGTACCTCCCATTGCAACATTTAATATTAGAAAGAAATCTGCATTAAAAGGTAATGAAGCATCATTAGTCAAAACATGATATGATACATCATCTACGTAAAATTCTATTTTAGACTCTGTCCATTCAACTGTATAGTTATGAAATTCTGTTGTTGAAGTAGGTAACGATGTAGATTGAGATGGACCATTACCCGCAGAGTTTCCTGGATAATGTAAAGTACTTAAAACAGTATTTTTATCTTGACCTTTTTGCTCCATAATGTCTATTTCACCAGCTTCTGGCCAACCAACTGTAGTAAAGTTTGCTCCTAACATCCAAATTGCTGGCCAAGTACCTTGACTCGCTGGAAGTTTAGCTCTTACTTCTACTCTACCATAAGTAAACTCATATAAACCTTGTGATTTTAACCTTGCAGAAGTATAACTAGCTCCATCTGCTTTGGCGATAATTTTTAAAGAACCATCTGCTACAATAACATTATCCGCTGTATTTGTATAGGTTTGTTCTTCTCCATTACCCCAGCCTCCTGCGCCAAGGTCATACGTCCATTTTGTTGCATCTGGTGCACCTGGTGTATCGAAATCATCTTCCCAAACTAAGTTATTATAGGTAAAACCTGCAACTTGACTAGGTTTTGTAGATGTAAATTTATGATACCAAGCAGCACCTGAACCTGAAGCTGGATTTTCGATAACTCTAACTACTAACTCATCATTAGTTATAGAAATAATGTCATAAGTACTTGCACCTGCATACCATCCCATAAATCCACCATCAGAAATTTCAAACGATGTATTTCTATAAGGTTGATTTTCGTAACTCCCCTCTATTGCTGCTTTAGATTCTGAAGGTACTATAGAAACCCTTTTAAGACCAAACATAGTAGTTGCTACCGTTTCATCATGACATTGATCTCCATCTACACCTAAGAAACCGGCATATGTTCCTGGCACATAAGCAGGGCCAGCAGTTTGTTCGAATGTTAAACCATCTGCAGTTCTTGTAAACACGAACTCATTACTATCAAAGAAACAACTTCTATCATCTGCCCATGCATCAGGTCCTGGCCACCAAGCTCCATAAGCAAATTCTCCATTTCCATAATCATCAGCCACTGGACCTAAACTAACAAAGCCAGATTTATCGGCTTGCCAATACCATGTTTTATTGCTACCAAAATCTTCTTCATTAGCAGATCCTGTTAAAAGGTTTTCAGCTTCAACATCTGAAAAAGAGCTAAATATTGTAACCTCTGTAGTAGTGCTAGAACCTAAACCTCCAGTACCAGTAGCATTAACAATTACTGTATAGGTGTTGACACCAACTTCTGTATATCTGTGTTGAATAACACCTGTTGGTTCTACATCTTTTTTTCCATCACCAAAATCGAACTGAAAATTGGTTACATCGTCGGCTGTAACTGTAAATATTACAAAACCCGTTCCATCTCCATTAGGATTATCTGCATCTTGGCCAACAACTTCCATATTAATTGAAACGTTAGAAGGTATTATAATTTCGCCAACTTCATATTTATTTTCTTGGCAACTGTAAAAAGCAATCACCGTAGAAAATAGTAATAGGTATATATTTTTAAATCTTTTCATTTTTACACTATTTTATTTATAATAATTTAAATCATCAATGTACGCAATAACAGTCTCGTTATTGTTCTCTCCATTTACTTGTAGTACAACTCTACTAAAGTTAGTAATACTCAAAGCATCAGTAACACCTAAAACAGCATCCGTTGCGAAATCGAACGTAACATCTTGCCAAGTATCTAATGCAATATCTTTAATAATTTCTGACTGTCTTTCCCAAGGATTAGCATCTGCATCTTGCAATTTTAAAGAAATTTGATTATTTAAACTACCAGATACACTAGATGATGGCACATAAATTTTTAATGAAAATTTAGATTTTGCATTCAAATCGTAATTTGGTGTAATATCAAAACGAACATTTGCATATTGCCCTCCTGTGTCATTATATTCTAAAACTGTATCAGAACCGTTTAAAGCATCTTTAAATGGATTTGCAAAATTATTATCCATTCCACAATCGTCTCCTGCCCATGTTGTAATCGTTCCATTTCCTTCAAAGTCATCATTTACAAATGGCTCAGTGTCTGCTACTTCAGTTCCGTAAGAAATATCATCGATATAAGCTGTAACCGTATCGCTGTTGTTTTCTGAATTAACTTGTAAAACAACTCTATTAAAATCTGTTCTGCTTAAAGGATCAGCAGCTCCAGCAGTAGCATCACTTGCAAAATCGAAAGAAACGGTTTGCCAAGTATCTAATGCAATTGCCTTTACAATTTCTGTTTGCTGAGCCCAAGGCTCTGCCGCAGTACCGTCTTGTAATTTTAACGAAATTTGATTTGGTTGGCTTCCACTAACACTAGATGATGGAACATAAATCTTTAAAGTAAATACGCTATTGCCTCCAGTTAAATCGAAACTTGAACCTTTATCAAAACGAATATTTGCATATTGACCTCCAGTATCAGCATATTCTAAAACTGTATCAGAACCATTTAAAGCATCTTTGAAAGGATTTGTAAAAGCAGTATTAATACCTGCTGCATCACCAGCCCAAGTAGTAATATTACCATTACCTTCGAAATCGTCTGATAAAATTGCAGTACCCGTTGGGGTTGGGGCTTTATAGAAATAAATATTATCTATAAATACTGTACCTGAACCTACAAATTTAAATTGTTTTAATTTATCAACTGGTAAGCCTTGATCTGTAAAATCTGCCATTGGAATATTAATAGTTGTCCATCCATTTACAGTTAAATTTTTTGTTACAAATCTTTCGTCTGCAGGCGCAACTCCATTTGGTAATGGGTATATATCTATGGTCGCTGCATCTGGTGTCCAAATATCTAAGTGTAATATCTCCATAGCTGATGCATCAATTTCTGAACCAATATCTATACCTTGATAATTTAAATTACTATATTGAATTATAGCATCTCCATTTAAATCAAAAGCAGAATAAATTGTGTTTTGTCCCCAATTTGGATTAAAATCTGATCCAGCCACATCTGTGTACGCATCACTAAATATAGAAATTACATCTTCATCATTTCTTGCTGATGGTGCAATAGCTGACGCTATCGGTGCTAATATTTCTGTTACTTCGAAATCCGTGGTATATTCTGTGGTTTCAATTGCACCACCTTTTGCGATAACTTTTACTGAATACGTACCAGGGTTTGTGTATTTATAAGAAATTGCTTCACCAATATTTCCGGTCATTACCGGTTGCGTTACATCTGCTTCTCCAGAATAAAAATCATATACAGTTGCAAAATCTGCAGTTGCATTAATGTTAACTTGTTTAGAAATTGCCGCATCATTTTCTACAGTAACTACTAAGTTTTGTGGCGCTTGAAAAGAAACAACTAATTCTTTTGTTATTTCAACAGTATCTCCTTTTATATTAGAAGCTATGATCTTTACTTCATAAGTACCTTCTGCATATGTATGCTTTATACTGTTTCCTTGTTTTAGATTTTCTGGTTCTGCCGTGGCATCACCAAAATATATGTCGAAAAAAGTAGCTCCTTCTGCAGTTGGAATAATTGTAACTACACCTGTATTATCTTGCGTAATATTAAATACTGCTGACACACTAGAAGGTGCAGGAATACTATCTAAGAAACCCAGATTATCTTCTTCTGCACAAGCATATACCATTAATATAATGATAAATACTTTTGTTATTTTATTAATTATTTTCATATTGTAAGTATTTTAATTTGTTGAACACGTAGATGTTGCATACCCTTTGTTTTGACACCATCTATTTCCTGCCAATTCAATTTCTAATCTTGGTATCGGAAAAACTTCGTTTTTCTCGGTTTGAAAACCAGGAATAGTAATTGTTTTACCTGTTCTGACTTGATCGAAAAAACGATGCCCCTCACCTGCAAGTTCTATTCTTCGTTCTAATAAAACATTATCTATAGTTGCTGGTATTCTATGGTTTTCATCTCCAAAAGCTCTATCTCTTACTTGATCTAATAAATCTTGCGGATCATTTCTTTGCGTTGTAGCCATTAAATTTGCTTCTGCAGCCATTAATAAAACATCAGAATAACGAATAGCTCTATAATTATTACCATGTGTTATTCTTGGATCTCCTAAGTTTGCCTCTTGGTATACCATATATTTATGGTTAAAATACCCTGTATACTCATTTCTAGTATCGAAAGTTACTGCTGGATTTGCTGCAACAAAATCTGCCATATTAAAAATGGTTGGATTTAGTCTAGTGTCTCCATCTACATATAAATCTACCAATTCTTGAACTGGTGTACTAAATGTATTTCCATCATCATAAGGCGCCCAACTAGATTTGTCTCCAGTAAATCTTGGCGACATAAAACCTGCTGCAACATTCCCTTCTGAACCTTGTAAAAAATCATAACTTGCCCCCTCTACACCGATAGAATATTGAATTTCGAAAACAGATTCTAAGTTGTTTTCATTATTATTTAAAAATATAGTGCTATAATCTGTTACTAGTTGGTATTTATTAGAAGCTATTACTTTTTGAAATTCAGTTGCTGCTTCATTATACTTTTCATCATATAAGTAGATTTTACCTAATAAGGCAATAGCTGCTCCTTTAGTAACCCTTCCTGGTTGTGATTGATCCCAAGGAAGATTTGCGATAGCAGTTGTTAAATCTGCTTGTATTTGTGCATAAACCTCTGCTTTTGGAGTTCTATCTATTCCTTGAGATTCTGCAACACTTACTCTTTTATCTGTAATAAGTGGTACATCACCAAAAAACTTAACTAACGTAAAATAGTAGTATGATCTTAAAAACAAGTTTTCTGCTAAAAGTTCTGGTTTTCTTGCAAAATCTGATTTATCCTGAAATTCTACAATATAGTTTGCTCTGCTTATTCCTCCATACATCCATTTCCAAATATTACGTAATGCTTCATTATCTGGCGTATGAATCATATCATCGATTTGCTGCCACTCAACAGTGTCGTCTGGTCTTTCTCCACCACACAATGCATTATCAGAGGCTATTTCTCCTATTATATGACTTAAATAATTTGTTCCTAAAAGATCGTAAACACCTAATAAGGCATCTTCATAATCTTGTTGACCATTAAAGAAGTTTTCTGAACTCTGTTCTCCTTCTTTTGTTATATCTAAATAATCATCACACGAATTAAAGCTAAAAGCCAATACAATAAGTGTTATTATTTTTATTAATTTATTTTGCATATCTATTTTTTTTAAAATGAAATATTAACTCCAGTTGTAAATGTGCGCGTTTGTGGGTATTGACCTAAATCTACACCTGCTCCTAAAGGGCTAGCATTTGAAACATCTGGATTATAACCACTATACTTTGTAAATGTATATAAGTTATTGACTCCCATATAGATTCTTAATTTATCCATATTTATCTTCTCTAAAACTGCACCTGGTAAAGAATACCCCAATTGAACGTTTTGTATTCTTAAGTACGAACCATCCTCTACATAAAAATCTGAAAACAAGGTGTTTCCTGTAGATGTTGTTGTTGCTCTTGGAACTGTATTAGAAGTACCTTCACCAACCCATCTATCTAAATATAAAGATGGTTTATTGCTATACGTTAAAAAACGTTCATAACTTCTAGATACATCATTACCAATTGATGCATAAATTGAGGTAACAAAGTCGAAATTTTTATAATTTAAGTTTAAGTTTGCTCCAACTGTAAAGTCTGGAATTGGATTTCCAATAACAGTTTGATCATCAATACTACCAAATTCTACAGTACCATCTCCATCTACGTCTACGAATCTAATATCACCAGGTTTTGCTCCTGACTGTGTTGGATGTGCATCAATTTCTGCTTGATTTTGAAAAACACCATCTGTTTTTAAACCATAGAAAACTCCAATTGGCAATCCTGTTTGAAATCTTGACGTAGTTTGTGCTAAATCAAATAATCCTCCAGAGAAAAAACCTGCTGCGTTATTAACTTCGATTGCTTTATTCTTAACAGTTGTTAGATTAACACCTAAACCTAATTTAAGGTCTTCATTAAATTCATGATTAAAATTAACACTTACATCAAAACCTTTATTTTCAATAGTTCCTGCATTTACAACTGGAGGACTACTTCCTGGAGCAGAGGCACCTACAATTCCAGAGACATCTGCCTGTAATAATAAGTTTTCTGTCCTTTTCTGATAGTAATCGAAAGTAATGTCTAATTTATTTGAAAACAATCTTATATCAAAACCTACATTTATTTGTTTGTTGGTTTCCCATTGTAAATCTGGATTAGGTAAAGCGCCAATTGCATTACCATAAAGCAGGTTATTACCAAAAGAATAAGAAGCTTCACTACCGTTTGTACCTTGTAAAAATCCTAAATACCTATAACTACCTATTTTATCATTTCCTGTAATACCCCAACTTCCTCTTAATTTTAAGCTATTTATAGTTTCTGATTTAAAAAAATCTTCTTTATGAACTACCCAACCTGCAGAAATTGAAGGAAAATAACCAATTCTATTTGCTGGACCAAATCTTGTAGAAGCATCTCTTCTTATCAGTGCCGAGAAAAGGTATTTGTTATCATAATCGTATTGTACTCTGCCAAAAAAGGAATACCATCTATCCTCATTTATACCTGTAGCTGCATTATTATTTTGCCTAATAGTTTCGTCTGAATCTATAAACCCATTAGCATCTAAAACCTCGTCATAAATAAAAGACTGTGTATTAAACAAATATGCATTAGACCAATTGTCTCTATCTGGACTTACTGTTAAAAAACCAGTTGCATATGCACCATAAAACTGCTCACTTCTTACAGAACTACCCGCTAAAAGATTAAAATTATGCTTGTCATCTAATGAGAAATTATAATCAATAAAGTTTTCGAAAGTATAATCAAAATAATTTTGATTGTTTTCATAAACAGAACTAAAAACATCTGTTGTTCCATTATTGTTTCTATCTAAATCTAACTCTCCATTTTCTAAGTTAGTACTATTTACCACTTTTCCTGGCCCATAATAACTTATTGGAAAATATTGTCTATTAACAACATCTGCATAATTAAAATTAAAACGACTGGTAGCTTTTAAATTTTCTAATACATCATATTGTAATTCTACCTTTCCTGTAAACCTATTAGTTCTTGTTTGGTTATTGGTATTATTTATTAAAGCTAAAGGATTTACAATTTCTGAACCTTGATTATCTGCTATGTAAGAAAACCCTCTAGAAGGCCCTGTACCATCTGTACCATCAAAAACTGATGTAAGTGGCGAAGCATTTAAGGCATAATACAATGTAGATCCTCTTCCAGATTCATTAATTCCTTTACTTCTAATATTTGTATATAGTAAAAAGGTGTTTAATTTTAACTTCTCTGTTAAATCTATACCTAAAGTATTTTTTATTGTAAACCTATTAAAATTAGATTTTTCTGGTGCAATAATTCCTTCTTGATTAAAATAACTTGCACTAACTCCATACGTTACTTTATCTGAACCTCCACTTGCGCTAAGGGTGTGACTAATTACTGGCGCAGTTGTAAATAAAGCCTCTTGCCAATCTGTACCTTCTCCATAACTTCCTAAATTTGTAAATGGAATTTGGTTACCATCTGCCACTTCTATTTCATTAACATATACTGCGTATTCTGTAGCATTCATTAAATCTAATTGATTAGATGCTTCTTGGAAACGAATGTATGAATTGTAGTTAAATTTAGTAGCTCTGTTTTTCTTACCTGTTTTAGTCGTAATTAAGATAACACCATTTGCTGCTTGTACACCATATATTGCAGAACTTGCATCTTTTATAATATCCATCTTTTGAATATCATTAGGATCTATAATACTTAAATCTGTTCCAATATTTACACCGTCAACAATTACTAATGGGCTATTATCGCCATTAGTTGTTATTCCACGAATTCTAATATTTAAAGAAGCACCAGGTGAACCTGAATTTGCAGTTACCTGAACACCAGCAGCACTACCTGTTAAAGCTTCTTCTATTCTTGTTGGATTAGCTTCATTTATTTTTTCTGCACTAATGCTAGAAAATGCTCCAGAAACTAATTCCTTTCTTTGGGAACCGTAACCAACAACAATTATTTCTGCTAATGCTTCTGCAGCTTCTTCTAAAGAAACATTCATTTCTTCAGAATTCACTACCACTTCTTTAGGTTTCATCCCTAAATAATTAAAAACTAAAATAGCTCCTTTATTAACATTTGATAGATTATATATTCCATCAAAATCAGTTTGAGTACCTGTAGTAGTTCCCTTAATGACGACACTAACCCCTGGTAAAGTTTCGCCAGTTGCTGCATCTTTTACAACTCCTTTAACATTGTAGGTCTGAGCACTTGCCAAGACAGACACCAATGCAAAGAGTACTAGTGTGATTTTTTTTCTCATAAAAAATGTTTGAATTATTGTTTCCTCAAAAATAAGAACAAAAAATAATTAAAATGTTAAAAAACACCTTAACAAAAAACATACATCACAAAATAAAGCGTAAAACCCACTGAATACGGGAAATGTTAAAAAACGTTAAATACCTGTAAAAAGTCATTTAACACTAAATGTTGTGTTAATGTATAGTTTTTATTTAGAATTGTTGTGGACTATATTTCTAGAATATAATTTGTTAAGTTAGCATCATGCGGTAAGTTCATCTTTTTTCTTAGACGATAACGTTTTACTTCTACGCTTCTAGGAGATATATTAAGAAGTGGGGCAATTTCTTTTGAAGACAAGTTTAATCTAAGGTAAGCACATAGTCTTAAATCATTAGGAGTTAATTCTGAATGTTTACTTTTAACCTTTTTTAGAAATTTTTTATCAGCGTTATTAAACGCTTCTTGAAACATTTTCCAGTCATCTGTATTGTTCAAGTTTTTATCAATAATTTTAACCACTTTATCTATACCATCTTTTCCTTTGGTTACTAATTCAGATTTTATTGAGTTTAAAAACTCGTTTTTCTTAATAATACTCATTGTAGAGGTTGCCAACTCTCTATTTTTACTTTCTATATCGCTTCGTAATTTATCATTATTCAATTTTATAATTTGCTGCGTACTTTCTAGCTCTTTAAGCTCTATTTCTCTTTGCGTTTTTTCTAATAAATCTTCTCTTTGTTTTTTATAATATCTTTTTGAAACAATATGTAAGACATATAGAATTGCTACTATTACTAATAAATATATTAAAACAAATGTATTTGATAAATACCAAGCTTTTGATATCTTAAAAGCATATTCAGCTACGTTTTCGCTAAGTTTATTATCTATCGATGCTCTAACTTTAAAGGTGTAATTTCCACTAGGTAGATTTTCAAATAAAACAAAATTTTTGTTAGACAACTTACTCCATTTTTCACTTATGCCATCTAGCTTGTATTGATATTTTATCGAAGATGTTTTGTTGTAGTTGGTGACACTATAAGAGAACTCTATATTTTTTTCGTCAACTTTAAACACAGGACTTTCATTTAAGCTAACTTTTCTTTGAGAACCATCTGTTTCGTTATTTAAAACGCTGTTTAAATTTATATTAAAATCATTCGGTTCTTTAACCTTATTTAAATCAACAACGATATACCCGTTAGAAGTACCTACTAAATATTTTTTTTCTTGTAAATGAATAATATTTTCATAACCTGAAGCCCCTGTGTGCAAACCTCCTTTTATGGGTATACTATTTAAATCTGGTTTTTCACTTAATTTTCCTGGAGAAAAGAATCGAATATCATCTTTAGTAAAAGACCATAGTTGATTATTTGACTTGTCATAAATTAGTTTTGCTGATAAAAAATTGTCTTTAGGAATTAATTTACTGTACACTGAATCTAATTTAAAAGCGCCTCTTTCCTCGTTATATTTATATATTCCATTTTTACAAGCATAAAAAAGATGGTTTTGATATTTAATTAAACTTGAGTGTTTGCCTTTTTCTACAGATTTATCTTTAACAACTTTTAAAATAGTTCTATACTCTTTGTCAATTTCTAACTTAAAAACACCTTTGTACTCGTGATTTACAAAAATTTCATAATTATCTTTTAAAATAAAATAGCGACTTGAATTAGAAAAACCTTTTAATTTATTTCTAATTTTCCAAGAATTATCTTCTTTAGTAAGCACATACAATCCATCGTAACTTCCTTGAATTAAAGTGTTTTCATTTAATTTTTTAACACCCCAAGTTCCTTCTAAATTGCCTATTAATGAAGCCGTATTATTTTTAACTATAAAAGTTCCCGAATTATGGCTACAAAACAATGTATTATTAATTTCTTGTAAATCCCATACCTGTCCTTGCGTATTTTTTACAAAACGAAAAGGTTCTTTTGAGTTTACTCTTTTGTAGTATAACCCTTGATTTGTACCTAAATATAAATTGTCTTTGTAAATAATAGAAGCATATATTGTTCCCCAAAAGTTTTCTTTTTTTATAAAAAACTTAAAAGGCGACTTAAGGTTAACTGCACTAATTCCATTATCTAAAGCCAACCAAATATTAGCATCAATATCTTCAAAAATTGATAAAACTGTATTATTGCTCAATCCTAAACCTTGTGTTATTTGATACTTAAGATCTCCTTTTTCATTTATTTTTATGAGCCCTTTAGAAATTGTACCTAAAACGATATTTTTATTTTTAAGAACTGATGCACTATAAACGGTTTTATTTGATAACAGTTCATTAGCAGAGATATTCCATTTTTTCAAGATTTTATTTTCTAAAAAATAAAAACCTTTTTTCTGTGTTAAAAAAAAGAGTTTATCATCTTTATTAAAAATTTCGACAATTATATTTTTAGTTAAAATACTATCATCTGATATTAATTTTGGCACTCCATTTTCTATCATAAAAACACCATTCCCTAAATCATGATAATATATAACATTTCCTACTTTAGATAGTTTTGTAATGTACTTTGCACCATCTATAATCTTGTGCGATTTATTTTCTAAATTATATAGGTAAATTCTTTTAAGAGATTTAAAAATCATCCAACCATCTAATTCAGTAATTTCCCAAATCTGCTCATCTTCAAGCATTTTTATATTACTACTTTCTACAATTGAAGTAAATTCTAAAAAGCCTAAGTCATTTTTTTTCCAAAAACCAAAATCCATGTAAGATCCTGTATATATTTTATTTTCAAAACATTTTACAGAACGCATAATCGTTTCATTTGGCGTTGTATACAATTGCCAATCTGCACCATTAAATTCTAATAGGCCCTTATTATTTGCTACATAAATAAATTTATTTGACGCTTGCGAAACTCCCCAGTTTTGGTTTTCAGCACCATAATCTTCTGTAGAAAAATTAATTATAGGCGGTATTTCTTGCGCTAAACTAAAAAAATGTAAAAAGAATAGGGGAATAAAAATGTAAAGAAATCTCATAAAATTGATAATCTTATTAGTTAACGAAATTAATGAAATATATCTCAACATTTTCATTGAAACACAATTTTAACCCCTGCGAGAGACTAGAAGTGATAAAAACGCAGAATTCACGCCCGTTTTATTTAAATTATTAACAAAAATTTAAGAATTTAGAATTATTTTTATTAATTTTACAACGATATTATTAATGGATTTATGGACTTGATGAAGAAGCTTGGTAAAGCTAACACACTAGTATTGTTATTATGTGTATTAATTATACTAATGGCAGAATATCTTTTTTTAACTGGGGATAAATTACACGGAATTTTTTTGGGTCTTTGGGTACCCACTTTGTTAGGTGTGATAATATTCTTGAAAATAATTAAAAATGAACGCAGATAACATTATATTCTACTTTTCTATTTTCGTAGGACTTTGCGTTGTTATTTGGGCGTATTTTATGATTAAAGAGTTTGATAAAGTAAGTAAACGTTAGTTAAGTTACTTACTTTGAAACAAATTCCATAATTGTTTTTAAAGTACTATTAATTTCTTCTTTTGTTGTGTATTTTGAAAACGAAAAACGTACTGAAGTAGTATTAAAATCATTATCATTTATTATTTCTGACAAAACGTGAGACCCTTTATTGCTTCCACTTTGGCAAGCAGAACCTCCTGAAACTGCTATACCAGCCATATCTAAACTAAATAGTAACATATCGTTTTTAATAGGAAACCGAACATTCAAAATAGTATAACTACTTGTATCTAAGTTAGATGAACATCCGTTAAATTTAATCTCTTTAGAAATATTTTTTAGTTCTGAAATAAAATATAACTTTAAACTTTCTATATAATTCTTGTCTTTTTCTAAATTGGTATAGGCTATAGTTAAGGCTTTATCCATTCCTAAAATGCCGTGCACATTTTCTGTACTAGATCTTGCACCTCTTTCTTGATCACCACCAAAAAACATTGGTAAAATTCCAGAACCTTTTTTAAAATAGGCAAAACCGACCCCTTTTGGGCCGTGAAATTTATGCGCACTTGCCACTATAAAATCGATTGGTGTGCTTTGTAAATCTAATTTATAATGCCCAATAGCTTGCACCGTATCTGAATGAAATAAAGCATCGTATTTTTTGCAGCGTTCGCACACCTCGGCAACAGATAACATATTACCAATTTCATTGTTAATGTGCATTAAGCTTACCAAAGTTTTATCACTTGAAGTTGACAATAATTCTTCTAAATGATTTCCATTTATATTCCCATATTCATCAACGTTAACAAAGTCTAATGTAATTTTGTGTGTTTTTTGTAAATATTGGCAGGTATGTAAAACTGCGTGATGCTCTATTTTAGAAGTAATAATTCTCTTTACACCTAAGTTTAAAACAGCATTATTTAAAATTAAATTATCAGCTTCTGTTCCTCCTGCTGTAAAAACAATTTCGCTTGCAGTAACGTTAAAGTGTTTGGCTATATTTTTTCTTGCTGTTTCAACGGCCGACTTTGCTTTTCTACCAAATTGATGTGTCGAAGAAGGGTTTCCAAAATTTTCTTGCTGTGTTTTGTACATTAAGGCCAAAACCTCATCATCAATTTTAGTGGTTGCTGCATTGTCTAAATAAATCGCTTTCATATTACAATAATACAACTAATTCGCATTCTGATACACATATACTTCTGTAGCCCCCAAACCATATTTTTTATAGGAAGCATCATAATATTTTACAGGATATTTATTTAAAAGACGCATTAACTCTCCTTTTAAAACTCCTTCACCTACCCCGTGTATAAATACTACTTTAGAGATTCTTTTGGTTATTGCAAATTCAATTTTACGCTTTGCCGTATCCAATTGCAGGTTTAACATATCAAAATTATCTAAACCTCTTGTAGATTTTATTAACTGATTAATATGTAAATCTACCTCTAAAATCACCTCGTTTTTATGGTTAACAAAGTTACTTTTTCTTGATTTTTGAGTCGCCGTTTTTTCTTGTAATAATGGATTGTTAATATCTGTAAATTTACTAAGTTCGTGCTGTTCTCGATCAATTTTAACCAATTCTGATGCAAAAAAATTAAAATACATTCCGTCTTCTGTTTGTATGGAAATTTCATCACCATTTATTTTGGTAACAATTCCTTTTAAAACATCATCTAAAACCGCTACTTTATTTCCAATTTCTAAACGCATTCTTAACATTATATTAATTGACAAAAGTACAATTTTAGACTAATTTTGTACTAAAAATAATACGATGCTTAAAACTTCAAATATCGATACGCAATACTTCTTTGAGAATGCTTTTAAAAGAAACTCAATATCTGAGGATAGAAGTAAACTTTTATTAAAAATAGCTGAAACTATTGCTAATGAATACGCCACTAAAGAGGTTGTAAATTTGAATTTTATTTGCACACACAACTCAAGAAGAAGTCAGTTAGGACAAGTTTGGGGCTTTTACGCTGCTCATTATTTTAATTTAAATATGAATTCTTTTTCTGGAGGAACAGAGGTAACCGCTTTTTATAGAAATACTGTAAAAACATTACAAAAAGTAGGTTTTTTATTTCAAGTTGTCGATTTTTCTCATCAAAACCCTAAATATGAAATTTCTTTTGATGAATCTAAAAAATCTATTTACGGTTTTTCTAAATTATATGATAATGCTGAAAACAAAGAACCTTATATGGCAATTACTACTTGCGATAGTGCTGATAAAAATTGCCCTTTTATACCTTCTGCCACACATCGTTTTCACTTGCCTTTTGTAGACCCGAAACATTCTGATGGTAGTGCAACACAAGAAGAAACTTATTTAAAGACGAATAAGCAAATTGCGGGCGAAGTATATTTTATATTTTCTCAGGTAAAAAAAATGCTTTCTTAGCATCGTTTTTTTATTAGAAATAACAATCGTTAAAAAGTAACCATCTCGTGTTTCTTTTAAAATTCAAATCCATTTGAAATACAATTTCATGCGAACTTAAATTACCCCCAAGAATCGAAAATCGATGATCGTATGCATAACCAACTCTGTACTTTTTATTTAAAATAACTGTAAATAAACCACTTACAGCATTTTTATAGCGATAAGAAACACCGGTTTCTATTCGGTTTTTATATAATAAACTGGTATTTACATCTACTGATACTGGTAAATTTGTGGTGTACCTTACCATTGTTGATGGTCTAAAAAACACATCTTCTGACAGTTTAAATAAAACTCCGGTAGATAAAAAAATGTTCGGATTTTTAGATAAACTACCTTGCTTAAAATTATCTTCTATATAAAATTGTGGTGATTCTAATAATTGAGGTACAGATAAACCTATATAGAATTTTTTAGTATAATATACCCCCCCAAAACCAACATTTATAAACCTTCTAGTAGTGGATGCATACACCTCGCTGTCTGGCGTAATGCCATCAAACAAATTATTATTAAAGAACATTAGCCCACCTTTTAAACCTAAAGACAGTCTACTTTTTTGGGATAATACTAAGGTATAAGAAGCATCTACATTTATGTTTGTTACTTCTGACAAACCAATTTTATCATTTACAATTGTTGTTCCAATTCCCAAACCTCTTCTTGTTCTGCCGTTTAAAGAAAATGTTCTGGTAGTTGGTGCGCCTTCTACACCTACCCATTGTTGTCTTGCTAAAAATGACATACTTAAATCTGCTCTATACCCAACAAAAGCCGGGTTTACAATCTGCATATTATACAAATACTGCGTGTAATGTGGCAATTGTTGGCTGTAACTTTGCAAACTCATTAAAAGTAGTACTAAAAACAACACCTCAGTTTTCTTCTTCTTTTTCATTTTCAAGACAATTTTAATTTCCTTTACCATTATCTTATCAACTGTATAAAATTAGTAATTGGCGCTTTAACTCCGTCATTAAAATCTAAAATATAGTAGTAAACACCGGTTGGTGCAGGTTGTCCTTTATAGGTTCCATTCCACCAAACAGGATTTAAATTGCCGTTATTACTATAATTATAGACTTCGTTTCCTTGACGATTGTAAATAGAAATTTTAAAATTCGGAAAATCTTCGATACTTGATATTTCAAAAACATCGCTTCTACCATCAACATTTGGTGAAAATAAATTAGGATAATCATTATCTTTTATCGAACCAACTCCTTGTGGAGGAAAAGTATTTGAAACATTTGTACTAAAAATAGTTGCCTGTAAAAAAAAGGTTTCTGTATCTTCGTTTAACTTGTCTTCTAAAGTGTTAATTGTTTGAATTATAGACTCTGTAAATGCTGGTATTGTGGCTTGTTTAGATTTAGATTGATAATCTAGGTTGGCAGTTGTAGTATTATCTAGGGTTTCTAAGGTTAGATTTATGGGCAAGTAATTTTGCATTAACTCATCGTTTGCATTTAAAAGACGAATGGTAAATATTAAAAAATTCCCTTCTTCGGTTTCAACATTATCGATATGCACCAATGGTTTTGGGTCTATATCTAAAATTGTGGCCGTTTTCATTAAATCTTGTGTACCCACATTTGCGGTTTGTACATCACCAATTACATTTAACGGTTCCTCATCTAATTCGTTTAAATTGTCTACTACTGATGATATGCTAAATGAAGTTTCGGTATTTGCATTATTGGGGTCTATTGTGCCGCCAATAGTTACTGTTTGAGAAATTGCAGTATAATCATCTGGACTTATGGCTAAATTATCGCTTGTATTTATATCGATTTCTATAGGGGTTGAGCAGGGATTACTTAATGTTATAATGTGTGTTAAATTAACTCCTTCATCTTCTCTTGAATTATTCATTGTGATAGCAGGAGGATCATCGTTATCTAATATTGACCCGATACCAGTAAATTGAGTTGTTAAGGTATTATTAGAAGTTACTACTCCTGTTAACGTAAATAATTCTGTTAATTCGTAAATAATATCTTCTAAAGAAGTTACTGAAAATTGAGCTGTATTTGTAAATGGATTAATGGTAAATACTGTATTTGAAAACCCTGTATAATCAAAAGGTGATGTAGCAACATCGTATTCGGTTGTTGTGGTTGTTCCGTTTGAAGTTGAAAAACGGATAGCTATAGGTGAGGCACTTTCAATAGGAATTGTATTGTTATTTTTAGTTACTAATTGCATTGTAAAGGTTAAATCTGCGCCTTCTGTTACAGTTATATCATCTATTAAAATAACCACAGCTATAATTTCTCTCCAATCTCTTTCTGGGTTGTCTGTATTATCTGCATTCGGAAAACTCTGTGGCGTTTGTCCGTTTGTAGGATTCAATAAATTGTCATTCGTATCAAAAGCGTCGTCTAAACCATCGTTATCAAGATCAGAATTTGAAGCAAATGTTTCTGCTGTGCCATCGCTATTTGTGTCCCAACCTTCTAAAATATCGTCACGAATATCATTATCAGAATTGGTATCTATATAATCTGGAATCGCATCATTTTCGGTATCTACAGGTGTTATTCCATTAGGGTAAGCAGAATCTATACCTGATTCAGAAACTGTACCACTTAAGGTTCTGTAATTGTTGGTGGGTTGTGCTTCGATATTATCTACAATTCCATCATCATCTGCATCGATATCTAAATAATTAGGATTTCCATTTGCATCTGTATTTGGAAGTATATAGGCTATTGATGCAAATGCCGCGTCGGTCGTTTCTATAGTATTATCTAAACCATTTGCACCAACATTGTTATTTGTTCTTCCATTATTAGTAGTGTCTAAAGCAGCATTACCGGCTTCAACAATATCTAAAATTCCATCATTTTCGCTATCTAGATCAAAATGATTGGGAACACCATCTGCATCAAAATCGAAAATATCTACAATACCGTCTGCATTTGCATCAACACCAAAATCAGTGTCTCTGTAATTTGGTATAAAATCGGCATCAACATCGCCTAGAGGATCTACACCATTATATTCTAAAATATCTGGTATGGTATCGTTATCATCATCAATATCTATATCATCTGTAATACCATCGTTATCTGAATCTGACGAGGCATTTATATTTACTGAATTAAAAGAGGTAACTGCCCTACTTAAAGGATCTGTTGCAGAAAAAAGGGCTGTGTTGTTTCCTATACATGCTTCACTGAAAAGTACTGTAAATTCGACAGTTATTTTTTCGTTGATTTTTAATATTCCAGAAGTACCATCAAAAATAGTTGCGTCATTTGTTCCATCAAAAGAAGGATTTAAACCTGGGTTTGTTGTAGCAGTCGAACTAACAATAGTGGGTGCTGAGACTGATATAATATTACCACTACAAATGTTATTTAAATTATCTGTTACTTGTAAATTATCTATTTGCACTGCCTGACTGGTATTTTCTATTTCAATTTGAAAGGTAACTTCTTCATGTTCTAAAATACCATTAGGTTCTGGTTTCGTTTCTGTAACAACTTTATTTGTGTTAGAAAAAGCATTGAATAAAAAACGCATACCAGATGTTGAACAACTACAATACAAATCTGATGAAACTGCCGATGTAGCTGAATTTAAAACATAATATCGATCTAAATGATCTCCTAAATTATCTGACCAAGTAACAAAAGAGTATGTTCTTTTATTATTTTGGGCAATGGCATCAAAACCATCTAACATGCTTTGTGTTTGAGACAAATCTGTTTGAATAAAGAAACTATAACTACTATCATCAACTGGTCCGATGAGATAAAAAACTTCTAAAACAATAGTTTCTCCTGGTGCTAAAGAATTATTAGGCGCTAATAATGTAGTTTGATTATCACCATCATAATTTTGATTTATAGTTACGTTAGGGCCAGAAACTTGTGAAACGCTAATTTCATTAAAGGTGACTCTATTTCTAAAATCTCCTAAACCCATATTATAATTAATATTTTGCGCTGGTGCAGTACCTTCATTGGTAATGATTACTGTGTTTGTATAATCGTAAGTTCCATCAGCGTTTATAGTGCCTGGTGGATTTAGTTGAATATTATTAAATTCTGGAACATATAAACCTGCTGTTACAACGGCTTCTGTAGTGTGAAAATCGGTAAGTGTTGCAGACTCTGAATTGCCTCCTTTGGTTGAAGTTACACTAACTGTATTTGTAAAATTGATACCCGATCCTGAAGGAGTGGGATTTGGTCTTCCATTACAAAAAGGATTTACAGTAACACAAAAACTCACAAATATGGATTGTCTGGGATATAAAGTGAAATTTGTAATAGCAGTGTTATTAAAAACAGAAGTTGAAGTGGCATTTGAAAAATTAGTATTTATAGCATTATCATTAAATTCTAAAGGATATGGCGTATCTACATAAGTAAACACCGTATTTGTAAAAACACTTATTTGATCTACATTAACCACACAGCCATTACCAAAAGTACCCTCTAAATTATTAACTAAATCTATATTTCTAATCAAACTAGTTTCGTGAAAATCACGTGCATTACTCGCATTATTTAATTCTAAACTATAGACTATTTTATACTCTCCATTTGCATTAAACCCTTGGTTGCAACTTGCTAAATTCCTAATAACTAGCAAGTCATCTACAAACTCTACAGTTAAAAACAAATTTGAAGAACTTGTAAGTGTACCATTTGTTATGGTGTAGGTAATGGTATTTACTTGACCTGTATAACCCGTTAGTGGTATAAAAGTATAACTACCATCTGCTGCAATAGTTATACTACCCTCAGCAATATTTGCCGTTTGCCCTGCATTAAAAACACTGCCGTTTGCAAAAAATTGAGTAACTGTTAAAGCGTTACCACCAGAGTCTGTATCGTTTATTAAAACTCCTGGCGCAGGAACATTTAAGGTAGTATTAATATCTGCAGTGTCATAATCGATCCTAGCTCTTGGCACTTGGGCGATAATCGAACACACTACAAAAAGAGAAAAAAATAAAGTTATTTTATATTTTTTTAGCATCGCAATTTTTTTTGCAATAAAAGTAGTAAAAACTAAAGATGTTAAAAAATTATATCTCTAATTCTTTATCGTAAGGAATACTTTGCAAAATATGATTAATTACATTCACACGAGCTTCTGTTTTTCTATTTGCACGTATTATTTTCCAAGGAGAATTTTTAGTGTTTGTTCGTTCGAACATTGCATTTTTATACTCGGTGTATTGATCCCAAAGTATTTGCGCTTTCTCATCTAACTTCGTCATTTTCCATTGTTTTAATGGGTCGCTTTTAATGTCTGCAAAACGCTTTGCTTGTTCTCTTTTAGAAATTGACATGTATATCTTCACCAAGTGAATGCCAGATTCTAAAATCATACGCTCAAAATCGTTAACCTGATTCATGAAAATTTCATATTCTTCTGGTGTACAAAAATTGTTTACAGGCTCTACTACAGCTCTGTTGTACCAACTTCTATCAAAAAAAACCATTTCACCGGCTTTTGGTAGCTGTTCTATATATCTCTGAAAATACCATTGCGAATTCTCATCTGCAGTGGGCTTTGGTAAAGCTACAATACGCATAAAACGAGGGTTTATACGCTCTATAACTCTTCGAATTGCACCTCCTTTTCCTGCTGCATCTCTACCTTGAAAAACAACAATAATTCGTTCGTTATTTTTAATAGCCCAAGTTTGTAGCCTAATTAATTCTACTTGTAATTTTGTTAACTTCTTTTGATAATCTACATATCGTAATGCCCTATCCACACTTAGTGGTTCTTTAGATAATAACGCTAATAAGCCCTTTTTAGAATTTAATTTATCGATATCTGATGCTGTTAATTTCTTTGTCATAACAATTAATCTATTTGATGAATATTTGAACGATAGTAACGCATTGCAACATTAGGATCTGGATTTAAAACTACTTTAGCATTCGATTTTTCTTCATAATCAAATTGAGATAAAACATACCTGATGGCTTCTAACCTCGCTACTTTTTTATCATTCGTTTTTATAATTGTCCAAGGACTATATGTTGTGTGGGTTTTGGTAAACATTTCTCCTTTATAATGCGTGTATTTATCCCATAAAAATTGACCTTGTTTATCTACAGGACTAAACTTCCATCTTTTTAAAGGATTTTCTTTTCTAGCTTCAAAACGTTTTGCTTGTTCTTCTTTTGTAATAGAGAGCCAAAATTTAATAATTATTACACCATCTTCGTACATCATATGTTCAAATTCTGGCACTTGCTGTAAAAATTCTTTATATTGATTTTCTGAACAAAACCCCATAACTGGCTCTACCACCGCTCTATTATACCAACTTCTATCAAAAAAAACAATCTCTCCAGGATTAGGCAACTCTTTAATGTATCTCTGAAAATACCATTGCCCTTTTTCTATTTCTGTAGGCTTGTTTAAAGCAACTAATCTACTAGACCGCGGATTTAAATGTTCCATAAACCTTCGAATATTACCACCTTTACCGGCTGCGTCCCTACCTTCAAAAATTATGGCTACTCTTTTATTATTATTAGATACATAACGCTGTAATTTAACCAATTCAATTTGTAACAACCGTAGTTCATCATTATACAAAAGGGTGTTTTTTACTTTAGAGAATGGTATGTTTTTTTGGTTAATTAAATCAATTAAATCATCACTACTTTTTAGTTTATTAAAATCCTCTGCGTTTAACGTTTCTTTTGTGCTCATGCTTTTATTTTAATTGTCTAAAATAAAACCTTTTTTTATAATTCCCCTAAATATTTTTGATTTTAAATTGATTTGTATATTTGTGCGCTATGAAATATATCTTGCTATTTTATTTCTGTTTTGTTTCATTAAGTATTTTTTCTCAGAAAAAATTTTCTAAAGAAATAAGCTTGGTTACAGATAATGATTTATATACCTCTACCGATAGAGACCGTTATTATACAAGTGGTATTTTTTTAACTTACAGACACCTTACAAAAAATGATAACGAAAATTTAGAAAAAAGAATTTTCGAGTGGCAAATAGGTCATCAAATGTACACACCTTTTAGACCTATTGTTCAAATTATTAATCAACATGATAGACCTTTTGCTGCCTATTTATATGGTAGTTTTTCAGTGAAAAGAATTTATAAAAAAAACAAAATTTTAAATACTTCTCTACAAATAGGGGTGCTTGGCCCAAATGCAAAAGGAGATGAGCTACAAAATGCGATTCATGATTTATATGGATACAGAGAAGTAACTGGTTGGAAATATCAAATTAAAAATGCTATTGGTTTAAATTTTGGTGCAGAATACATGCACTTTTTAGCTAGAAATACTGCTGGCACTTTAGATGCTTCTTGGATTAATTCTGCAAATACTGGAACGATACACACAAATTTAAGTACAGGTTTTACTGTAAGATTGAGTTTTATTCCACTTCAAAAAATAATGAATTCAATTGCATTTAATACAAATTTAAATGATGCTTCTACAACGTCCAAAAGAGAAATTGAATCGTTTTTTTACTTGAAACCAATGCTAAGATATGCTTTATATGATGCAACAATTCAAGGAAGTTTCTTAAATACAAGCAGCCTCGTTACTAAAGAGTTGATTCCTTTAGTTTTTGATATAGAAATGGGATTTAAGTTTACAGCAAATCGATTTAATTTTGGCTATATATTTAACTACAACACCAGTAAATCTAAGGATTTAAGATATACCTATGGTAACAAATATGGGTCAATAATTGTGAATTATTTAATCCGTTAATCTGTAAAATAATCATCCTTAAAACCAATTAAATACAATTTATCTTTTGCTCTTGTAATGGCCGTATACAACCACCTAAAATAAGCTTTAGAAACGCCATCGGGCAAATAAGGTTGCTCTATAAAAACGGTTTTCCATTGGCCTCCTTGAGATTTATGACACGTCATTGCGTAAGAAAATTTAACCTGTAAAGCATTAAAATATTTATTCTTTTTAATGGCCAAAAATTGTTTATATTTCGATTTCTCATCTGCATAATCTTCTTTTACGGCTTGGTATAATTTATTAGATTCTTCGTAGGTTAAAGACGGACTTTCACTGGTTAAGGTATCTAACAATAAAACAGTTTCAAAAGGTAGCATTTCTGGGTAATCAATCATTTTTAATAAAACCTCTGCAAATTTAAAACCATACAATTCTTTAATCCCATAAATTCTTTGCACAAGACAGATGTCTCCATTCGCTATAAAACCTGCATCCGATGATTCTTTAAGCCAATAATAATTGTTTTTTACAATCATAACATAATCTCCAGAAGAAATTTCGTTTTCTTGGCCACGAATTTTCATTCGTATTTGTTGATTATATTCGTTTGCTCTTTTATTAGATCGAACAATAAATGCAGTATCTTCTACTCCATCATTATCATATGCATCTACCAAAGCATCTTCAATATCATAGCCATCAACCAATCTTTTTATGTCGGGAAAATTAATATCAAATTTAAAATTATCAGTATCGTTTTGTATTAACAACCTAAGTTGAGTAGCATTTGCTAAAATACCAGAATTTTTATGTTGACGCATTACTTCATCTAGCTCAATTCCGTCAATGTTTTTATGATACTCGTAAGTTAAGGTATCTGCTTCTAAAGCTGGACTAATATCTAACTTTACGGGAGGCAATTGTGCAGTATCACCTATAAAAATTAATTTACAGTTGTACCCAGCGTACACATAAGAAATTAAATCATCTAATAAAGAACCAGTTTCAAAAAGTTTTTGATTTTGTCTGCTATCAGGAATCATTGAAGCTTCATCTACAATAAAAATTGTATTTCGATGCTTGTTGGTTTGTAAAACAAAATCTACGCCTCCATTTGCCTTTTTTTTGGGGAAATATATTTTTTTATGAATGGTATAAGCGGGTCTTTTAGCATATAATGCAATTACTTTTGCAGCTCTACCAGTTGGTGCTAATAAAATTGCTTTTTTTTCTGCAGATGAAAGCGCATTTACAAAAGTACTTATAGAAGTTGTTTTACCAGTACCTGCGTACCCTTTTAATAAAAATAAGGCATCTTTATCATCATTAAAAATAAAATTGCCTAACAATTTTAATAATTGGCTTTGTTTTTGCGTAGGGTTATGAGGAAACCTTTGCAGTAATAAATTGTAAAAATCTGCTGTTTTTTTTATCATAAAAATTAATAATGCTCAAAGATACATTTCTTTATAAAGAAAAATTTTTATCATTAAAAAAAAATTGTAGATTTGCGTTAACACTATTAAAAAACAAATTAAAATGAGTTTAATACTAATGATTGTGGGAGCTGTATTGTTAGCAGTTCTTATTGCTTATGTTATAGTTAAATATTTACCACTAAAATTAAGATGGATACCTTCTGTCTTATTATTGCTTGTGGCCATACTTTTGGGTGTTAAAATTTTTAACGGAATTATGCAACCCATTCTTTTTGCTGAAGAAAAAGTTAAAAGATACAAACCCGTTGTTAAAAGTTTAAAAATCGTTAGAGATGCTGAGATTAAATATTACGAAGTAACTGGTAAATATACAAAAGATAAAGCAGGATTAATTCAATTTATAGATACTGCACAATTGGCTTTAACCGAAACAAAAACTATTGTACAAACCGTAAATAAAGGTAGCAAATGGGCACCGATTATGGTTGAAGAAGAAGTTAGAGTAACAGATACCATAGGATTTGAACCTGTTTTAAAGTACTTTAAAGACAGAGAATACAAAACAATGTTTAAAGTTCCTGGTGTTGAAGGTGCTGAATTTGAGTTAGAAACGGCAGAAGTAGAAAAAGTACAAGGATTAATAGTACCTACATTTAGAGCTAGAACTTCTAAAGAAGGTGTTCTAAAAGGTTTGAATAAATCGTTGGTAAAACAAGAATTAGAAGCTATGGAATCTATTCAAATTAAAGGAGAATATGTATCTGTAGGTTCTTTAGAAGAAGTGAGTACCGGTGGTAACTGGCCTCCTTCTTATGATAGAAAAGATGGTGCTGAAAAATAATAATACCCTTTCTCTACAAAAAACAAAAGATATAATTTTATCCATCCAATTTAGTTTGGATGGATTTTCTTTTTGTACTTCAAATTCTGTTTCTAAAGAAAAACTATTCTTTAAGAAGTATACTTTTAACGAACCTTTAAATTCTCCTGAAGAATTATTAGATGAAATTAAAGGTATTTTTAAAAGTGATGTTGATTTACAACTGGAATACACTGATGTAGAAGTAATACATCAAAACAATCTATGCACACTTGTACCTAATGAATATTTTGATGAACAATCACTACAAGCGTATTTAAAATACACCGTAAAAACGTTAAAAAACGATTTTATAACTTTTGATGAAATTGCAGAGATTGAAGCCAAAAACGTTTATATTCCCTATGTGAATATCAATAATTATTTGTTTCAAAACTTTGGTGAGTTCGAATTTCAACATCATAGTTCTGTTTTAATCAAAAAACTTTTATCAATAAATACCTATCAAGAGAAAGTGATGTATGTACACGTCACTAATAAAACGTTTGATCTTGTTATTTTAGCGGGAAATAAACTTCTCTTCTCGAATTCATTTTCTTATATTTCTAAAGAAGATTTTATCTATTATATTTTATTTACAGCCGAACAGAATCAACTAAATCCTGAAGTGTTTGCACTTTATTTTTTAGGTGATATTACTCCTGAATCTAACCTTTATAAAATTACATACACCTATATTAAAAATGTATTGTTTTTAGAAAGTAACAATGCAATTTATAAAAAGTTAAAACTATCAAATCATTCTAATTTTATACTGTTAGGCTAATGAGAATTATATCTGGAAAATTTAAAGGAAGACGTTTAAAAGCACCAAAAAACTTACCTGTTCGTCCTACAACAGATATGGCTAAAGAAGGCTTATTTAACATCTTAAATAACCAATACTACTTCGATAGTATTGCTGTAATCGATTTATTTTCTGGTACAGGAAACATTAGTTACGAGTTTGCTTCGAGAGGCACAAAAGACATTTATGCAATTGATGCCCACTACAACTGCATTCGATATATTAACAATACTGCAAAAGAATTCGATTTTGAAATAAACACGTATAAAAGTGATGTTTATAAATTCTTAGACAAAACTTCGTTACAAGCAGATATTATTTTTGCAGATCCTCCTTATGATTTTGAAGCAGAAAAATTCTTAGAAATTGCAGATACCATTTTTGAAAAAAAACTCTTAAAAGAAGAAGGCGTTTTAATTATAGAACATTCTAAACATACAGATTTAACCATTCATAAAAATCATAATTATGACAAACGATATGGTGGAAATGTGTTTAGCTTTTTTGAAGAAATCTCAAAAAAAGAAGACTAAAGCAACGAATTTATAATATCTGCAATAGAAATTCCTTCTGCTTCTGCCTTATAATTTTTCACAATTCTGTGCGATAAAATAGGAATAGCAACCGCTTTTACATCTTCTATATCCGGAGAATATTTTCCGTTAATTACTGCGTGTGCTTTGGCTGCTAAAATTAAGTTTTGTGATGCTCTTGGCCCCGCACCCCAATCTAAATAACTTTTAACCATATCTATGGCTGCCGTAGATTTTGGTCTTGTTTTACCTACCAAACGAACCGCATATTCTATTACATTGTCTGTAACAGGAATTCTACGAACTAACTGCTGAATGGCAACAATCTCATCACCTGTAAGTATTGCATTAACTTGTTTTGAAATACTACTTGTAGTACTTTTAACGACTTCTACTTCTTCTTGAAAAGTTGGATATTCTAAATTAATAGAAAACATAAATCGATCTAACTGAGCTTCTGGTAAAGGATATGTACCTTCTTGCTCAATTGGGTTTTGAGTAGCCAACACAAAAAATGGTAAATCTAATTTATAATGATTTCCTGAAACGGTTACAGAACGCTCTTGCATTGCTTCTAAAAGAGCTGCTTGTGTTTTTGGCGGTGTTCTGTTAATTTCATCTGCCAAAATAATATTAGAAAAAATTGGCCCTTTTATAAATTTAAATTGCCTGTTTTGATCTAATATTTCACTTCCTAAAATATCGGAAGGCATTAAATCTGGCGTAAATTGAATACGATTAAACTTTAGTCCTAGAACATCAGATACTGTGTTTACTAAAAGCGTTTTGGCCAAACCTGGTACACCTATTAATAACGAATGACCGCCACAAAAAATGGACAATAATGTGAAATTTACAGCTTCTTGCTGCCCAATAATTATTTTACCAATTTCAGATTGTAATGAGTTGTATTTTACTACTAAATCATTTACAGCTTTAACGTCAGACATTATTTACCTGTTTCTTTTTTCCAATTTTTAATAAAGTTACATTTTCTATGGTCATCAGCCATTTTAATATATGTATCTTTAATTTTATCTTTAGCCCATTTATCAATGGTTTCCTCTTTCTTTTTAGTTAACGCCAGTTCTTGAATCTTTACATAATCATTTACTAAATCAGCAATGTGCGTATTCGTTCTATCTCTCATCATAATAAACTTATACATTTTTTCTCCACTCCTATTTTCATCAAAATAAACATCTGAAAACTCACCTTTTTTTAATTCTGCAACTCTTGCATATAATGCAGGATCCATACCTGTTAGATCGAAAGTAGCTTCACCTGTATATGGATTTATAATTAACCCAGCATTATTTTTTGTTTCTTTATCATCAGAATACTTTAAAACAGCTTCTTCGAAAGTTATTTTACCAGATTTAATATCTTCAACCAAATCTTCGGCCTTTTTTCTTGTTTCTGTTAACTTACTATCCGGTACATTGGGTTGCATTAAAATATGTGAAGCAATTCTCATATTTCCTTTAATAGCATGTAATTGCATTAAATGATACCCAAACTCAGATTCAAAGGGTTTAGACACTTGACCAACATCTAAACTAAACGCCATTTCTTTAAATTCTTTTATGAATTGAGATTCTTTAGTAACTTCATATTGCCCTCCGTTATTGGTTACACCAGGGTCATCAGAATTAATAATGGCTTTCATTTTAAAACTAGCACCATCTTCGATTTCCTTTTTTAACGCTGTTAGCTTATTTACAATTCTTTCAGTTTCGTCTTTTGTAGGTTTTACATTAAGTACAATTTGTGCCAATTCTATTTCTGCAGAAAATTCTGGCAACTCACCTTTTTCTTTTAATCCGTTATAAAACAAACGCACCTCTTCTGGAGTAACATCTATTTTTTCAGTAATTTTTTGCTGTTCTTTTTCGATTAAAGCATTTTCTTTTTGAACGGTGTATAACTCTTTTTTCAAATCATCTAAATCGTTAAAACCATAAGCTTTAATTACTTTATCTACAGAACCATATTGCTGTGTAAAATATTGCACACTTCGCTCTACCCTGCTTGTAATTTCTGGATCAGAAACGATAACACTATCTATAATTGCATGATGTGCTAAGAGTTTTTGCTGCATTAATTCTTCTAACATTTCGCAATCAGAAATCTTAATTTTACCTTCTGATCTTATTTCGATTTCTTGCTTAAACTTATCGATATCAGAATCTAAAACAATATTTTTACCAATTACTACCGCAACTCCGTCTATTTTTATTCCCTGTGCAAAAGTACTTATGCCTATCAATCCAAAAAAGGCGGCTAAAAGCGTGATTTTAGTACACTTTAAAATTGTTGTTTTTTGTTGCATCTTTTACTAATATTTTTTCTATATCTCTTATTAATTCGATTTTACGTTTGTGTAAAATCATTTGTTTTATTGTAGGTTTTATATAGCTTAATGGTGCTATATCGTTTCTAATCAAAACATCTTTTATTGCGACCAAATATAAACCTAATGAATCTTGTTTTTGGTCAAATTTTGTTTTTTTTAACAGATTTTCTTTAGAAAAAGGGAGTTTTAACAAAACCTTATCTAATCGTGTCCAGATTGAATCGTTAAATTGATAAAACTTAAAACTTAATTGTTGTTTTTCTAACTCTTCTAAATCTTCTATTGCATCAGATTTAAATAAGGTAATGAATTCACTTTTGTTAATAATATTATTATCGAAATGAAGGTATTTAATTTTTAATAACTCCTCATTAAGCCTAAAATTTTCTTTATTTTTCTCATAAAATATTTCGATTTCTTCGTCATTAATAAGAGTATCTAATTGCTGGTTAATAAGCCTTTCTTTATAACTATTAATTAATAAACTCTCTTTATAGTCTTTTACTAACGCATTAATTTCCTCTACATCTCCTTGAGAACTATTGGCCTCTGCTTTTTTTAATAACAACTGCTTTATTGCCCAATCATTAATATAGCCATTTACCAAAATAATACTATCTTCTTTAGCGATACTTTTAGGTAAAATATCCTTTACATCTTTTCTAAAAAGCTTTTCGGTATTTACAATTGCAACAATTTCTGATGATGTATCTTCTTTTTCTTGCACCTCAAGATAATCGCAAGAAGTTAGCAGAGAAATCATTAAAAAAAGAACTGCAATAGTGCGCATACTATTTTTTATAAAATTTGATTAGTTTTTTTAATTCTTTGTTATTTACTTCAATAGCACTATTATTTCTTAGATCTGTAATCCAATTTTTCTCTAAATAGTTTTGGTAATCGTTCATTACTTGGCCTTTTACCTTCTTAAACTCCTTATTATCGTAATTCTTAAGATTAGTTGTGTAATAGTTTTTTAACCCCAAAGTATCTTTAGATGATTTGTCCCAAATTTTTCTTTGCATTAATTCAAACAACAGCAAACCATCTTTATATTCTTGCAAAGTGTGCGCAAATTCTGGTTCTGTTTTCTCTAAATTCTCTTTGTAATAAGCCAAAATTTCTTGGTCTTTAAAATCAGTAAACAAATCGAAAACAGGTTTATTTTTTCTGTTTTTTATATAAGTGATAAATGCTTCTTGCTTAATTTCTTTATCGTTTATTGTTAAAATAATTTGCTGTAAAGAATCAACAGCAATCGTTCTAATTTTAGTATTGTTAAAAATTTCTTTAGCAACATTATTTTCAGAAATGGTGTATTGCTTTTTTAATTTATTAATGACTGCCTTTTCAGACAATTGTGCACGTTCACCAGATTTTACGCGACTCTTCAATTCCATTTCTAAATCTGTAAAAGGCTGTACTGGGTGTTTTTTTATTAACTGAACAATATGCCAGCCAAAACGCGTTTGAAAAGGTTTCGAGTAATCGCCTTCTTTTTCTAAACTAAAAGCTACATCCTCAAAAGATTTCACCATCGCTCCACTGCCAAATTTTCTTAATTTACCACCTTTCGATTTAGACCCTGTATCATTAGAATACTTTCTAGCTAAGGCTTTAAATTGCTCATCTTTCTGCAATCTACCATATAAAGAGTCAATTAATTGCTTTGCATTTTTTGTATCACTTGTTAATAAAATATGCGCCACTTCTACTTCACCTTTTGAGACTCTTAAAGAATCTACCTTTAGAATATGGTAGCCAAAACTCGTTCTAAACGGTTTAGAAACCTCACCTACTTTTGTACTGTAGGCAGCATCTTCAAAAGGATACACCATTTTAAAGGCAGAAAAATACCCCAAATTTCCTTGATTACCTTTTCTACCACTTTTTTTATCATCTCTTGCAGATGGATCTTCAGAAGTTTCCTCTGCTACTTTTTCGAAAGACTCACCATTTAGAATTCTATTTCTAATTTCTATAATTTTTTGATACGACGCTAAGGTGTCTTTTGGTGCAGGTATTTTAGGCGTTCTTATTAAAATATGTTTCGCCTTTATTTCGTTTTTTGTTCTGTAATACGCATCTGCTACCAACTTATTAATATAAACTGTATCTTGTAAATAAGGTGCAGAAAGCTGGTTTTTATACCCTTCCATTTCCTTTACGTAAGAAGGTAAGGTATCTAAATTAATAGTATAAGCTTCCTTTACCTTAAGTTTATAGTTAATGAATAAATCTAAATTTTTCTGAACATCTTTAGCTTCTTCATTATCTATAGCATCTAAATTTTTTTCATACACTCTTTTAAATTCAGAAACTGATATTTTTTCGTCATCAATAGTTAATAAGGTTTTGTCTTTTTTCTGAGAAAAAACAACACTCGTTACACATAAAACTAATAATACTGCTAACTTCTTCATAAATTTACAATGATATAATTCCTTTAATTTTTTCAACTTTGTGATAATAACTAATTACTTCTTCGGCACTTCTTAACTGTAAAACGATCGTTATACTACTATATTTGCCAGTTTTCGATTTTTTTGTTTTAATAACAGCTCCTTTATTATCAAAAACACTTTGCACTTCCGCTAACTGATTACCATATGTAGGCACAATAAATTTATACATATAGTCTGCAGGAAAACTTGTTGTGTCTTCTAACTGATCTTTTAATTTAAGATAAAACGCATTTTTGTCGCTCATAATGAAAATTTACATTTACTAATTACAAATTGCAAGGCACAAAATTACATTAAAAATTAGTTTTATAAAGCGAATGATTTATTTTTGTGGAACTTGCTTACAAGTAAAAATCAAAATTAATAATTTTTAAGCTAAATTACTTGCAAAAAACTCAGCAAAAAGTCGTTTTAATTGGAGGGCCAGGAACAGGAAAAACTAGCGTTTTAAATGCGTTAAAAAAAGGGGGATACCACTGTTTTGATGAAATTTCTAGAGAAGTTACCCTCAAAGCCCAAGAAAAAGGAATTGAGCAATTGTTTTTAACAGAACCATTATTGTTTAGCAAAATGCTTTTAGAAGGAAGAGAAATGCAGTTTGTAACAGCCACAAAAAGTGGTGAATCCCTTATTTTTTTTGATAGAGGAATTCCTGATGTATATGCCTACTTGAATTATTTTAAAACAGAATATCCAACTTTATTTATAGAAAAAAGCAAACAATATCTGTATACCCATATTTTTCATTTTTCGCCTTGGGAAGAAATTCATATTACCGACAATGAACGCTATGAAAGTTTTGAAGAATCTATAACTATCGATTCCTTTTTAACTGATGCTTATAAAAGTTTAGGCTATACCATTATCAGCGTTCCTTTCGGCTCTATTGATGAAAGAGCCAATTTTATTATCAATTCGCTTTCTTGCGATTTATGATCAACATTAAAAATATACTACAAAATTACTGGGGATATAGCGAATTTAGGCAGCCTCAAGAAAGTATTATCAATGCTGTTTTAGATCAAAAAGATGTCATTGCCTTATTGCCCACTGGTGGTGGAAAATCGATTTGTTTTCAGTTACCTGCTATTGCAAAAGAAGGAGTTTGCTTGGTAATTTCGCCTTTAATTGCGCTCATGCAAGATCAGGTAGAAAACTTAAGAAAGCGCAATATAAAAGCCACAACAATTAAATCTGGCTCTTCTCAAGACGAAATTGTAACACTTTTTGATGCGATTAAGTTTGGTGACTATAAATTCTTATATATATCGCCAGAAAGATTACAAACACATTTAATTCAGCAAAAAATAAGAGAACTAACCATTTCTTTTGTGGCAGTAGATGAGGCGCATTGTATTTCTGAATGGGGCCATGATTTTAGACCAACGTATAGAAACATAAAAATTTTAAAAGAACTTAAACCTAACGTAAACTTTATTGCATTAACAGCTACCGCTAATAAAAGAGTTCTAGAAGATATTGCTACCAATCTTGAATTAAAACAGCCTAATCTTTTTACCAAATCTTTTTTTAGAGAAAACTTAGCCTATCAAATATTTACTATTGAAGATAAGTTATTAAGGTTAATACAAATTTTTACGAAGACAAAATCTCCCGCAATTGTCTACGTAAGTTCTCGAAAAAAAACGCGAGAAATTGCCAACTTTTTAAATGCTAACCATTTTAAAAGTAGTTTCTATCACGGAAAATTATCAGCAAAAGAAAAAGAAAATGCTTACCAAAGTTGGATGACAGAAACCACCCCAATTATGGTTGCAACAAATGCATTTGGAATGGGAATTGACAAACCCAATGTTGGCATTGTAGTTCATTTCGATTTACCTTTTTCTTTAGAAAACTATATTCAAGAATCCGGTAGAGCAGGTAGAAATGAAAAAAAATCGTTTGCGGTTTTATTAAAAAATGAAAATGACATTTCTATTTATAAAGAACAACTAAAAAAAGCATTACCCTCGCTTACAGAAGTAAAAGAAATTCATCGAAAATTATATCAATATTTTAGAATTGCTAAAGGTGAAATTTCAGAAGAATTGTATCAATTTCAAGTATCTGAATTTTGCGAAAACTATAACTTTTCAGAAAAAAAAGTCGCATCAGTTTTAAAGATATTAGCAAATAATGGCATCTTAGAAATTACAAATACATTCAATCAAAAATCGACCTTAATTTTTACAACAAGTAGCAAAAAAGCACTTTCTTACGCTATAAATAATATTTATACCAATAACATTATAAATTCATTGTTAAGAACTTACTCAGGACTATCTCAACAAGAAGTTTATATCGATGAATTTCTATTGGCCAAAAAAAACAACAGCACCTCTAGTCAAATAATTACTACTTTACAGCGTTTACATCACGATAATATTGTAACCTACAAGCGTATCAAAAGTGATGCAGAAATTAAATTTTTAGTTCCGAGAGAAGACGATCGAACCATTAATTTATGCGCCAAAGATATCGTTCAATTTTTAAAACAGAAACAAAAAAAATCCGATGATTTTTTAGCCTATATTCAAAATAAAAACACCTGTAGAAGCATCCAGATTTTAGATTATTTTGATGAAAAATCAATCAGAAAATGTGGAATTTGTGATGTCTGTTTATCTGAGAAAAGAGTAAACATAAGAAATCTTTCTTTATCAATTACATCACTTTTAAAAGAAAAAAAACAGCTTACCTCCCAAGAAATTTGTCAACATTTACACGCAAATGAAAAGGACATTTTAATACATTTGCGAACACTTTTATCTGAAGATAAAATTCAGATAAATCATCAAAATAAATACCAACTAAAATAAATTTTATGAAAGATACACGTATCGTTTTTATGGGCACTCCAGATTTTGCAGTTACCATTTTAAAACATTTGGTAGATAATAAATATACAATAGTTGGTGTAATAACTGCTCCGGATAAACCCTCAGGAAGAGGACGAAAATTAAATGAATCTGCGGTAAAAAAATATGCGCTATCTGAAAATCTTACAATTCTGCAACCTACAAATTTAAAGAACGAAGATTTTCAAAACACACTTAAAAGCTTACGTGCAGACTTACAAATTGTAGTTGCTTTTAGAATGCTACCAAAAGCAGTTTGGCAAATGCCTAAAATGGGCACTTTTAATTTACACGCTTCTTTATTGCCAGCATATAGAGGTGCAGCGCCTATTCATTGGGCAATAATAAATGGAGAAACAAAAACAGGGGTAACTACTTTTTTTATTGATGATAAAATTGATACCGGCGAAATTATTTTACAAGAAGAAATTGGAATTTCTGAAACTGAAACTGTGGGTTCTTTGCACGATAAACTGATGTTTTTGGGCGCTGGTTTGGTAGCTAAAACCGTTGATTTAATTGCTACTGGAAATGTAAAAACAAAAAAACAGCCCGAATTAGAAGAAAAATCTGCTCCTAAATTATTTACAGATAACACTAAAATAGATTGGTCTGCTTCTTTAAATGATATCTATAATAAAATACGCGGCTTAAATCCGTTCCCTACTGCTTGGACAATTATTAAAAATGGTGAGGAAGAGATTTCTGCTAAGATTTATGAGACAGAAAAAATTCAAGAATTACATAATTATGAATTTGCAACCCTTATTTTTTCTAAAAAAGAAATAAAAGTAGCCGTAAAAAATGGTTTCATTAAAATAACAGTAATTAAGCTTGCTGGTAAGAAAAAAATGGACGCCATTAGCCTCTTAAATGGATTTACATTTTCAGAAAATGCAAAAATGCTTTAAGCCCTTTATTGGTAAGGTTTTTCCTTTTTTTGGATTTTCAAACTTGCTTTATTAACAATTTATGGTTATTTATCAACAAAACCCCACATTTTTTAGCCTCAAATTTGTGCAAACCCTTAATCCGTCTATATTTGTTAAGCTTTTAAGCACAAAATATATACAATTAATTTAAAAATCTATTTATTATGAACAAGTCAGATTTAATCGACGCAATGGCTGCAGACGCAGGAATTTCTAAAGTAGCAGCAAAAGCAGCTTTAGAATCTTTTACAGGTAATGTAACTTCTGCTTTAAAAGGTGGTGGTAAAGTAGCATTAGTTGGTTTTGGTACTTTTTCTGTATCTCACAGAGCTGCAAGATCAGGAAGAAATCCTCAAACTGGAAAAACAATCGAAATTGCTGCTAAAAATGTAGCAAAATTTAAAGCTGGAGCTGGATTAAGTGACGCTGTAAACTAATAATTACAGTATACTTTATAATTAAACTCTCTTTTTTAAGAGGGTTTTTTTTATACCTATATTTTACATATATTTACTTATGCCGCATTTAAGACCACTTAAAGGTAGATTATTAATCGCTGAGCCATCTATTTTAAATGACAACTCTTTTAACAGAGCTATTGTACTTATTACAGAACATACAGCGCGTAATTCTGTAGGCTTTATTTTAAACAGACCTTTAGAGTATACCCTACAAGATTTAATTCCCGAAATTGAGTCTGATTTTAAGATTTATCAAGGAGGCCCTGTAGAGCAAGATAATTTGTATTTTGTACACAAAGTACCCGAACTAATTCCTGATAGTATTGCCATAGACGATACTATTTTTTGGGGAGGTAATTTTGAGTCTTTAAAAGGATTGTTAAACGCTGGATCTTTAGCAAAATCAGATATTCGTTTTTTCTTAGGATATTCTGGATGGGGAAAAAACCAGCTGATTGATGAAGTAAATATAAACTCTTGGTTTGTTTCAGAAAATGACATCGATAATGTTTTTTCTGACGAGAGTACATCGCTTTGGCGAAATAAAATTCTACAAAAAGGTGGCGACTATAAACTTTGGGCAAATGCACCAGAAGATATTCAGCTCAATTAAATAGAAGTTACTTCTAATACTTTTAAACTCTTGCTCAATTTATTAGCAAATTCTGTAGTAAATTTTTTCTTTTTATAATGCGTTACTGGTTGAATACCTATAATAGCATTGGTTATAAAAACCTCATCTGCTTTTTGAATTTCGAATGGAGAGATACTTGTTTCCTCTATATTATAATCCAGATTTTTAGCAATAATTTCGATTACCTTTTGTCTTAGAACCCCTTTTATACAACCTTCTGTTAGTGCAGGCGTTTTTATAGTATTGCCTTTAATCACAAAAATATTAGCATTGGTTACTTCTACTACTCCTTTTTTTTCATTGATTAAAACACAATTATCTAAATCATTTTCTTTGGCATAAATACTCGCTAAAGTATTTAGCATTCTGTTATTGGTTTTAATAGTTGATAACAGTCCTGAATAGTTATAAAAATCTTTAAAAACATCAACTTTATAAGTTTCTTTTGTTGAATATGTATTTTCTTTAACATCAATTAAATAGTCAATTTCATTTGTTCTAGGTGTATATAAACCACCGTCTTTTCGATACACATTTAATCGAACTCTAAAAGAGGCAGCTTTATCTTTTACAGCTACTGTTTTTAAAATTTCTTGCTCTAAAAACTCTAAGGTAAATTGCATTGGTATTTTCATACGCAACATTCGCATAGAGGCCATTAATCTAAAATAATGATCTTCCCAAAATATAATTTTATGATGGGTAACTTTTATAGTTTCAAAAATAGCATCACCATACTTAAAACCTCTATTTTCGGTTGACAATTTTATATTTTCTTCAAATAATAACTCCCCATTAAAATTAATCATTTTTGTAATTTTTTATGGTTGCAAAATTAAGGCTTTTTGTTAGAAATAACCCATAAAAAAACCCAACCATACGTTGAGTTTTATAATAATATGTGCGTAAGCGTGTTAAGCGCCTATAGTGTGTTTTAATTCATCTATTTGATTTTCCCAAAGTTGTTTTGATTCTTCTACTTCATCTTCATCATCTGCAAAATCGGTTATAATTAAAGACACGTCTTTGGTTAGTGCATCTACTTGTATTCTAATTTCAAAAAAGCTTTCATCGTCTTCGCTTTCTAGCCATTTAAAACGAATTCTTTCATCTGACCTTTTGGTTATGAGCTCCGCTTGCTCTTCAACACCATCCCAACTAAAGGTAAATAGTTTACCTCGAGAGTTTACTTTATCTGCAAACCATTCTTGTAAGTTAGAAGGCGAAGAGATGTACTGGTATAACATGTTTGGGGAAGCGTGAATTGGTATTTCTAATTCGTATTTAATTTTATCCATTGAGTGTAACTTAGGCTGACAATATAGGTATTAATTCTATTTAAAAAAAATCAAAAACTCGACTTGCCAGTATCTAAAAATAATTTATATTTGCACCCTCAAAACCTAAAGGCGAGGTAGCTCAGTTGGTTAGAGCGCAGGATTCATAACCCTGAGGTCACGGGTTCAAATCCCGTTCTCGCTACAAAGATTAAAACTAATGAAATCAACGAATTGTGTCTCACAATTCGTTTTTTTTATGCCTTCATTTTTCTTACTTTTACAAAGAGTACACGATAGAGTACACGATTTACCTATGAAATTGAATTATTCTGAACCAAAAATCTATACAGGTGGAGTAGATATTACTGCTTGGTCTAAACTTTCTGCGAAAGCTAAAAAAGAGGCTTTATTAAAAAAATGGTACATCTATTATTCTTACAGAAATCCAAATACTGGTAAGCTAGAAAGACAGACTAATATTAAGGCTGGGGTTAACCTTTATAAAGACAAAAAAAGCAGGTATCACATTTTAATTCAACTTAAAGAAAGTTTAGAGTTTATTTTAAAAAATGGCTACAACCCTTATGAAGATAACACTTCATTAGCTGAATTTGTTGAAAACCTACTTTCTTCTGAACAAAAGGAAACAAAAAAGAAAAATACTGTTCAGAAAGAGAACCAAATAGTCATCAAAAAAGAACCAGAACACCCCACCTACTCAATTAAATCCTCTTTCGAACTGGCTCTTCAAACCAAATCGAATGTTTTAAATGCTACTTCTTATCAAAACTTTAAAGGAAGAATAAATAGGTTTAGTAAATGGCTAAATAAACAAAACATAGACCCAAAAGGAGACATTTCTATCATCACTAAAAAAATTGTCATACAATATTTGAACATTGTATTACAAAATTCTAGTGCTAGAAATAGAAATAATACACGTACAGATATCAGTTCTTTATTTCAAACTTTAGAGGATAATGAAATCATAACAGACAATTTTGTTAAGAAAATTAATGTATTAAAATCAACTCCTGAACGAAACAAAACATATACCTCTACTGAACAAAAAGAAATTTTTAAATATCTAAAAGAAAAAGAGCCTGTATTACATTTGTTTGTTCAATTTGTCTCCTACAATTACTTACGACCTGTAGAAGTTTGCCGACTAAAAATTGGTGATATCGATTTAATTGACAAAAAAATATCAGTTAGAGCCAAAAACAAGCCTGTTAAAACGAAGATTATACCTAATATTTTAATAGAGCAACTGCCTGATATTTCTAAAATGGATAAAAACCATTATTTGTTTACTCCTACTAAAATTGGAGGGGAATGGGATACTAAAGAAAATAACAAACGTAACTACTTTTCAAAACAATTTAAAAAAGTAAAAGATCATTTTGGTTTAGGTAAAGATTATGGACTATATAGTTTTAGACATACTTTTATCACCAAATTATATAAAGAAATGGCTAAAACTGCAACACCTTTTGAGGTGAAAAGTAAATTAAAACTAATTACTGGCCACGCAACAATGGATGCTTTAGAACTGTATTTAAGAGATATTGATGCTGTGTTACCTGATGATTACTCAAAATTATTAAAATAAATGGAATTAAAATATTTTGGCTTATTAACAGAAGAAATGTACAACACATTAAATGATGATGAAATGTTTCATTTTTTAAATGAAAATGGTGTTATAGAATCTTACATTCCTGCAACATTTATAAAAAAAAGGAAAACTAATCAAAAAAATGGCTTTGAATGGGTTATTAGATTCTACCTCGAAGATAAAGAAAATAGATTTTCTAATAGATTATTTAAAGAAATGTATTCTTTTATAAAATCATTTATAAAAGATTCTATTGAAACAAACTTATTAATGTTTAATAAAGAATTTGATATTAATAACTATGGATTATCAAATAATAAAAAAAGAAAAAATGGACTTAAAATTTTTAACAAACTCTTTTTTGAATTAATAAATAAAGAATCAATTCAAATTGATAGAAATTTTAGCAATAATTTAGGAGCTGAAAAAAGGTTTAAAACTTTAAAAAAAGAACAAATTGGATTAATTGAGAAATTTAGAAATGAGCACGCAATGATAGATTGCTACTTATTTGGTTATTCTGATTACTTTAATAGAAACCTTTTAGATACTAAACCAATTCTTCTAGAAATTTATGAATTTGAAAATAAACTTAAAAAGTTGTTAGAACTAAATAAAAAATTCAGCTTTGAAGAGGAACATACTTTTACCCCTAAAACAGTTGCTCAAAAAATTTATGAAGAATTTGCTGAAAAATTTGATTCTTTAAAACAGATAGAATTTATAGAACAGCAAATCACTTCTCAAACCAAGGTTAATAGGTCTTTTATTGTTGTTCTTTTCGACTTATTCTCTAATGAATTAAAAATACCAATGCCATCTGGAAAAGATTTTGGAATAATTATAAACAAATATTTTAGGTATAGTTTTAGTGAAATAAAGTTGAATGGATCAGAAGGTGATAAACATTCTAACCAGATTAAATCTTTAAAAAAAGATTGGATTAATTTCACAAATTAGAAGCTCTTTTTTTCAATTTCCCATAAATTCAGTTATTTCCCATAAATTTTCCACACATTTCCCATTTTTTTTCCATTGTAATACTTCAATTGTATCACGTAATTGCACCTAGTTAAATCTTGTTAATTAGGTAGTTATCTATTGATGTAAAATCACCTTACTTTTTAGCAAGCATTTATTTAAAAAATAATGTTTAAAAAAAGGTAAAATGGAAAATACCATCAATTTTAGAATTTCGGAAGAAAATAAACTGGAATTACAATTTATTGCAGAAGAAAAAGAAATTAAAGTATCGCATTTAGTAAGAGAGATTATTAATGACTTTATAGAAAATTACTACGAAGATGAAAGTCCTGTTTATATGGGTAATCAAGAACCTATTGAAGTTTTTCTAGAAGTTCCTAATAATTATAATCAATAAATCGATATGCTATGTTATCAGAAAAAATCGATTTGATTAAAAAGGATATTCATATCCACGAACAAAAATTAAACTCCAATACTTTTGAGGCTGGTTGTTTAATTGTAAAAGAAGCCAATACTTGGGTTAACGAAGCAAAAAATAGACCCATACCAAATATGTTATTTAGCGAACTTTGGTATGAAAATGAAGTCTGTATTTTATTTTCTGATACTAATTTAGGTAAATCAATTCTTGCTGTTCAAATAGCGGATAGCTTGAGCAATGGAAAAGCTATATATGGTTTCAAATTAGAGGGTTCTGCTAGAAGGGTATTGTATTTAGATTTTGAGTTATCTGATAAACAGTTTGAAAACAGATGTTCAGATAATTTTACAAATCATTATCAATTTAATGATAATTTTTTAAGAGCTGAATTGAATACTGATTCAGGATTACCAAATCAGTATAAGAATTTTGAAGAATACCTTTGTAATACTTTACCAGATAGCATCTCTAAACATCAAGCATCAATATTAATTGTTGATAATCTTACCTTCTTAAGTGGTGAAAATGAAAAAGCCAAAGATGCTTTGGTATTGATGAAAACGCTAAAACAAATTTCAAGAACATATAATGTGTCAATTTTAGTGTTAGCACACACCCCAAAAAGAGATGACTCTAAACCCATTACAATAAATGATTTAGCAGGTAGTAAAATGTTAATGAATTTTTGTGATAGTTGTTTTACAATTGGTAAAAGTTCTCAAGACACCTCTTTAAGATATATTAAGCAAATAAAGCAACGAAATACAGAACATATCTATCATTCTGACAATATTATATTATGCAGTATAGATAAAGAAACTAACTTTTTGAGGTTTCGCTTTGAAGAGTTTGATTTTGAAAGAGATCATCTACAAACTAATAACCAAATAAGTTCTGATCAAAAAAATGAACAAATTAAAATGTTGGTTTCTGAAGGATTAACCAATGCTAAGATTGGTGATAGATTAAAACTATCTGAAGGAGCTATAAGAAAAAGAAGAAGAAAATTAGGTATCTAAAATGGTTGCTAAAGATGTATATAATATAGCCAAAGCTCTTTCTAAAAAAGAGCTACATACGCTATATACTATGCTCAAAAGCGACATAAACGTTGAAAATAGCAACTTTAAAACAACAAAAACTTTACCAGATTTCACGATGCAAGATGGACTAAGATATCTACTGGAAAATCATATTAAAAAAGATATTAAAATATAATCGTACTATTCGTACCAAAAAATAAGTACGAATGGTACGAATCATACTTATTAGATTATGACCAAAAATTACAAATACAGTCTAGATAAAACAAGTAGAAAGTTTGTATGTCCTAATTGCCATAAAAAAACATTTGTGAGATTTGTTGATAATGAGACGAAGCAATACTTAAATCATATTGATGGCAGGTGTGATAGAGAAAGTAAATGTGGCTACTTTAAAAAACCATCAGGT
>TARA_R110002126_G_scaffold230938_5_pt1 | contig 63082 bp, 60 predicted proteins | sample TARA_R110002126 | Tara Oceans TARA_R110002126 (sample SAMEA4397536) | marine metagenome | biome: Polar Biome; feature: [DCM] deep chlorophyll maximum layer (ENVO:01000326); material: water (ENVO:00002006), including particulate matter (ENVO:01000060) such as... | depth 30 m | reverse complement strand
AACAGGAAGGACGGGAACAGGAAGGACGGGAACAGGAAGGACGGGCCCCCACAGCCCCCAAGGCGGCGGGACCGGACACCAAGGCGTGAGGGAACCCCACCGCGCCGCAACGTGTTTGTTGCGAAAGGAGGTCTCCATCATGGCCCACAAGCTGACCCTGAAAGAGAAAACCAGTCTGACGCATGACGTGAACCAATACGTCTTTACCCGGCCCGAGGGGGTAGAGTTCACCCCGGGCCAGGCGACCGAATTGTCACTGGAAGATCCCGCGTGGCAGGACGAAGGCCGCCCCTTCACCTTTACCTCGCAACCCGAGGATTCCACGCTCGAGTTCGTGATCAAGTCCTATCCCTCTCATGACGGCGTGACGGAGCAGCTGGGCGCGCTGAAGCCGGGCCAGTCGGTCGAGATCGTCGACCCCTTCGGCGCGATCAGCGACGCGGGGCCGGGCACCTTCATCGCCGCCGGGGCCGGGCTGACACCCTTCATCCCGATCCTGCGCCACCGGATGCAGGCGGGGACGCTGAAGGGCTGCCGGCTGATCTACACCAACAAGTCGGAGGCCGACATCATCCTGCGCGAGGAATGGGAGGCGATGCGCGATCTCGAAACGGTGTTTACCGTGACGGACGAACCGGGCAAGACGGTGCGCCGCGCCCGCGTCGACCAGGCCTTCCTGGCCGGGGTGATCGACGACTTCAGCCAGCGGTTCTATCTCTGCGGGCCCGGGGATTTCGTCGATGACGTGCGCGACGCCCTCAAGGCCCTGGGCGCCAAGGCCGACCGGATCATCACCGAAGAGGGTTGGTAGGGCATCCGCCCGGCACCGCCAATGCGGTGCCCGCGCCGGGCCTTCTGCGACCGGCCCTTTTGCGAAATGCCGGTCCTTATGCCGGGCGTTTTGCAAAATCAGGTGCCACGGGGCCTTTCCATTCGCGCCGCGACCCCTTAAAGGCCGCAGATCGAACGCACGCCAGATGCCGCCAGACAGCGCTGCCCGTCCCGCCGCCCCGACCCGCCGACCGGCCCCACCAGGGCCAGGCCCGGTGCGCCGGGACCGGCTACAGGACAGGTACGCTGGCGTCGCTCTCGGGCCTGCGCGCGCGCAAATGCGCGCCCGTGTGCGACCGATTGTACGCGTTTCGTTGAAATGAACGCCCGGCCTTGCTATCTTGGCCCCATGCCCAGCACCGGGGTTCCGGCGGTGCGCTGCCAGGGAGGACTATGTCCTGTCACTCGACGCAACTGCGGATCACTCCGCGCATGAAGGGGCCACGCTCATGACGGCTCCGAAAGAGCTCTCGTCCAAGGACCAGCTCGACCTCATCCTGCAATCGCTGGACGACGACAAGGCCGAGGAGATCGTCACGATCGACCTCGCCGGGAAATCGTCGATCGGGGACTACATGATCGTCTGCTCCGGCCGCTCCTCGCGGCAGGTCTCCTCGATTGCCGACAAGCTGTCCGAACGTCTCAAGCACGCCTCGGGTCGCACGGCCAAGATCGAAGGCAAGGAAACCGGCGATTGGGTGCTGATCGACACCGGCGACATCATCGTCCATGTCTTCCGCCCCGAAGTGCGCGAATTCTACCAGCTCGAAAAGATGTGGCTGCAACCGGGCAGCGCGGCCCCGTCCGCCTGAGTCCGGCAGCCCCCTCATGAAGCTGCATGTCTGCGCCATCGGCCGGCTCCGCTCCGGGCCTGAAAAGGCGCTGATCGACGACTACCTGGATCGCGCCGGCAAGACCGGACGCGCCTTGGGACTGGGCCCCGCCTCGGTCTCCGAAGCCGAGGACAAGAAGGGTGGCGGCATGTCCGCCGAAGCCGCCCTGCTGACCCGGATGATCCCCGACGGTGCCGCCATCGTGGCGATGGACGAACGCGGCAAGCTCCTCACCTCCCCCGACTTCGCAAACCAGCTTGGCCGATGGCGCGATGACGGCATCCGCGACGCCGCCTTCCTGATCGGCGGCGCCGACGGGCTCGACCCGGGCCTGCGCGCCCGCGCCGACCTGGTCCTGTCCTTTGGCAAGATGGTCTGGCCGCATATGCTGGCCCGCACGATGCTGGCCGAACAGCTCTACCGCGCCACGACGATTCTCGCAGGCGCCCCGTACCATCGCGAATAATCGTTTCCCTGGTCCAAGTATCCCGGGGGAATCCGCCGCAGGCGGATGGGGGCAGCGCCCCCTTTGTGACCCCATCCCCGCAGAACCCGCCACTTTGGGCCCGGTTTGCGCGAACCCGGTTCACCCTGCCCCTGCAACCCGCTAGAACGGCCCTGAAACAGGCAAAGGATCAGATCAGATGCGCATTCCCAAACCCGTCGTCCTGTGCATCCTCGATGGCTGGGGGCTCAGCGACACGACCGAGGCAAACGCCCCGGCCCTGGCCGACACCCCGACCTATGACCACATCATGGCCACCTGCCCGACCGCGACGCTGATCACCCACGGCCCCGATGTCGGCCTGCCGAAAGGCCAGATGGGCAACTCCGAGGTCGGCCACACCAATATCGGCGCGGGTCGCGTCGTGGCCATGGACCTGGGCCAGATCGACCTGGCGATCGAAGACGGCTCCTTCGCGGAAAATGCCTCTCTCAACGACATGATCGCGACGCTCAAGGGCACCGGCGGCACCGCCCACGTCATGGGCCTCGTCTCGGACGGTGGCGTGCATGGGTCCCTGCCGCATATCATCGCGGCCGTGCAGGCGATCACCGGCGCCGGTGTTCCCGTCGCCCTTCACGCAATCACCGACGGCCGCGACGTCGCCCCGCGATCCGCGCTCGGCTTCCTTGAGGAACTGGGCGCGGCCCTGCCCGACACGGCCCGCATCGCCACCCTCTCGGGGCGCTACTACGCGATGGACCGCGACAATCGCTGGGATCGCGTGCACTTGGCCTATGACGCCATGGTCAACGCACGCGGTGAAACCGCCGCCACACCCGAGCAGGCCATCGAACAGAGCTATGCGGCGGGCAAGGTCGATGAATTCATCCTGCCCACCGTGATCGGTGATTTCGGCGGCGCACGGGACGGTGACGGCTTTTTCTGCCTGAACTTCCGGGCCGACCGCGCCCGAGAGATCCTTGCCGCCATCGGCAAACCCGATTTCGATGGCTTCGACACCGGCCCGCGTCCGAAATGGGCGGCGCTGCTGGGCATGGTCGAATATTCCACCGATCACTCGACCTACATGACCACTTGCTACCCCAAGCAAAAGATCGTCAACACCCTCGGCCAGTGGGTCGCGGCGCACCACAAGACCCAGTTCCGGCTGGCCGAAACCGAAAAATACCCCCATGTGACCTTCTTCCTTGATGGTGGCGTCGAGGTGCAGAAGGACGGCGAAGACCGCTTCATGCCGCTTTCGCCCAAGGTCGCGACCTACGACATGCAACCCGAGATGTCCTCGGTCGAGGTGACGGACCACTTCGTCACCGCGATCGAACAGGGCTATGACCTGATCATCACCAATTACGCCAACCCCGACATGGTCGGCCACACCGGTGACCTGCAAGCCGCCATGGCGGCCTGTGCCGCCGTCGACAAGGGGCTGGCCCGCGTCGTGGCCGCGCTGCAAAAGGCCGGTGGCGCGATGCTGCTGACCGCCGATCACGGCAATTGCGAGGTGATGGTCGACCCCGTCACCGGCGGGCCACATACCGCCCATACCACCAACCTCGTCCCCGTCGCCCTGATCGGCGGGCCCGAAGGGGCCGCGCTGCGCTCCGGTCGCCTCGCCGATATCGCGCCGACGCTGCTACAGCTGATGGGGCTGGAAAAACCGGCCGAAATGACCGGGGAAAGCCTGATCGAATGATCTCGGGGCGACTGGCCCCCCTGCGCACCGCCACCCTGCTTGCGGTGGCGCTCGCATTTGCGCAGGGCACATCTGCGCAGGAAATGCCGCAGAACGTGGCGACGCAAGACGTGGCGACGCAGGCCCGCGCCGCGGCGGACGATCTGGATGCGGCCTCGCGGGCGCTGGACAGCGCCGCTCGGGCAAGCGACCGGACAGCGGCCCTGACCGACGCCATCCGCGCCTACGAAAAAGGCCTGTCCGCGATGCGCCAGAGCCTGCGCGAGGCCGCCCTGCGAGAGGCCAGCTTGCAGCGTGAATTCGACGCCCAGCGGGACGAGATCGCGGCCCTTCTGGCGGTGCTGCAAACCCTGTCCCTCGAACCCGCGCCGGTGCTGATGCTGCATCCCTCCGGCCCCATCGGCACCGCCCGGTCGGGCATGCTGATGGCCAAGGCCGCACCTGCCCTCAGCGACAGGGCCGTGGCCCTGGGCCAGCGACTGGCCGAGGCGAAGGACCTGCGCACCATCCAGCAAGGCGCCGCCGATCAGCTGGCGCGCGCCCTTGCCGGCATGCAGCAGGCCCGCACCGACCTGTCGCAGGCCGTGTCGGAACGCACCGATCTGCCGCGCCGCTTTACCGCGGACCCGATGAAGACGCAGCTGTTGATCGCCACCACCGAAACCCTGCGCGATTTTGCCGCCAGCCTGCCCGATATCGCGGATGATAGCGCCGGGGCAGATCCCGCCCTGCCCGAGCTGCACATAGACAAGGGGCATATTCCCCTGCCGGTGCAGGGACGTGTGCTGCGCCGCGCGGGCGACAGCGACGCCGCCGGGATCACCCGCCCCGGGCTGGTTCTGGCTACCCGCCCCCGCGCGCTGGTGACCACGCCGACGGCGGCGACCCTGCGCTATCTCGGTCCCCTGCTGGACTACGGAAACGTGATGATACTTGAACCGCAATCGGGCATACTCTTCGTGCTTGCCGGACTGGATACGGTTTATGGAAAGATCGGCGAAGTCCTGCCCGCCGGCGCGCCAATCGGCCTGATGGGGGGCAACGACCCCGCTGCGGGCGCGATTGTGGCACAGGCGCAAGACGGCTCTGGCGGTGACCGCCCGGAAACGCTTTATATAGAGGTCAGGCAGGGAAACGAACCGCAAGACCCCGAAACCTGGTTCGAACTCACGAAGGATACGCAATGATGAAGAAATTCGCCATGGCAGCAATCGCCGGCATGACCGTCGCGGTTGTCGCCACGACGCAGCTCGCCCCTCCGCTGCTCGCGCAGGACAAATCCGACGACGCCAATGTCTACGAGCAGCTGGACCTTTTCGGCGACGTCTTCGAGCGGATCCGCAGCCAATACGTCGAACCCGTCGATTCCAAGAAACTGATCGAAGCCGCGATCTCGGGAATGCTGACCTCTCTCGATCCGCACTCCAGCTACCACCCCCCGGAAGAGGCCGCGGACCTGCGCGTGCAGACGCGCGGCGAATTCGGCGGCCTCGGCATCGAGGTCACGCAGGAGGACGGCTTCGTCAAGGTCGTCTCGCCGATGGATGACACCCCGGCGGCCATCGCCGGCGTCGAGGCGGGCGACTTCATCACCCATGTCGATGGCGAAAGCCTGCTGGGCCTGACACTGGACGATGCGGTCAAGATGATGCGCGGCCCGGTCGGGTCCGAAATCGTCGTCACCATCGTGCGCGAGGGCGAGGCCGAACCCTTCGACATCACCATCGTGCGTGACACGATCAAGCTGACGGCGGTGCGCGCCCGGACCGAAGGCAATACCGTGGTTCTGCGCATCAGCGCCTTCAACGACCAGACCTTTCCCAACCTCGAAGCAGGGCTGAAGGAACAGATCGACGCGGCCGGCGGCATCGACAGGATCAACGGCGTCGTCGTCGACCTGCGCAACAACCCCGGTGGCCTGCTGGTGCAGGCGATCAAGGTCTCCGACGCCTTCCTCGACAAGGGCGAAATCGTCTCGACCCGCGGCCGCAACCCCGGCGAGGGCGACCGCTACAACGCCGAAGCGGGGGATATGATCGACGGCAAGCCCATCGTCGTGCTGATCAACGGCGGGTCCGCCTCGGCCTCCGAAATCGTCGCGGGCGCCTTGCAGGATCACCGCCGCGCCATCGTCGTGGGCACCAAGTCCTTCGGCAAGGGCTCGGTCCAGACGGTGATGCCCCTGCGCGGCGACGGCTCGATCCGGCTGACCACCGCACGCTACTACACGCCGTCGGGGCGCTCGATCCAGAACCTCGGCGTCTCGCCCGACATCGTCGTCGAACAGCCCCGCACCGACCCCAACGCCCCCCCCGAGGAAGACGACACCCCGGCCCGCGCCATGCGCTCCGAGGCGGACCTGCGCGGCACGCTGGACAACGATTCGCTCTCCGAGGACGAGATCAAGAAGATCGAGGAAGAACGCGCCAAGGCCGAGGAAGCCGCCAAGCTGCGAACCGAGGATTACCAGCTCGCCTACGCGATCGATATCCTCAAGGGCCTCTCGGCACTCGGACCGCAATACAGCGTCACCGCCACCCCGGCCTCCGACGAAGCGTCGGTCAAACCCTGAGCAACGCCGCCTGCCCCGAAACAACCCCCGTGCCCGTCCCGGCACGGGGTTTGTTCACCTGAACAGACGCCCCCGGCGCATCGCGGGCAGCGCAGATCGTATTGGCCTCTCGATCACGGATACAGGCGTCACGGACCGCGACCCCATGCTGCGGGCGCACATCCGACTATTCGTGACATCCCGCCCCTTGCCCGCCTCGGCCAGGCCCTCCGGATAGCCGGGACAGGAAAACCACGCTCCACGCCCTCTCCCCCCGAAACAGGCCCACGCCACGACGCGCGTCATACCAGCAACGCGTCCGCCAAAGCGGCGCATCAAACGCCCGCGCCCGCTCGACCTCCGCGATCGCAATCGCGCGGTGGCGCAGCATCTCACGCACCCCTCCCCCTGTCATCTGGCGATAAATACCCCCGCCGGAGGCCTCCTCCAGCCGCAAGACGCAAAACGGCCCGGACATCGCCCGGGCCGCTGCAAAACGCACTCTTCCAGAAGAGTTCTCAGAAAAACGCCTGCAAACCGGTCTGCGCCCGGCCCAGGATCAACGCATGTACATCATGCGTGCCCTCGTAGGTGTTCACCGTCTCAAGGTTGGCCGCATGGCGCATCACCTTGTATTCGATCTGGATGCCGTTGCCGCCGTGCATGTCGCGGGCCATACGGGCGATATCCAGCGCCTTGCCACAGTTGTTGCGCTTGATCATCGACACCATCTCGGGTGCGGCCATCGCCTTGTCGAACAGTCGTCCCACCCGCAGCGCCGCCTGAAGGCCCAGCGAAATCTCGGTCTGCATGTCCGCCAGCTTCTTCTGGAACAACTGCATCTGGGCCAGCGGCTTGCCGAACTGCTTGCGGTCCATTCCATAGTTGCGCGCACCGAACCAGCAATCCTCGGCAGCCCCCATGACGCCCCAGGCGATGCCATAGCGGGCGCGGTTCAGACAGCCGAAGGGGCCTTTCAAACCACTGACATGCGGCAACAGGGCCTCTTCGCCAACTTCGACGTTATCCATGACGATCTCGCCGGTGATCGAGGCGCGCAAGGACAGTTTGCCGCCAATCTTCGGGGCCGTCAGACCCTTCATGCCCTTTTCCAGCACAAAGCCGCGAATCGCACCGTCATGTGCCTCCGACTTTGCCCAGACGACGAAGACATCCGCGATCGGCGCGTTGGAAATCCACATTTTCGACCCGACCAGGCGATAGCCGCCCTCGGTCTTGATGGCGCGGGTCTTCATCCCGGCGGGGTCCGACCCGGCATCCGGCTCGGTCAGGCCGAAACAGCCGATCCATTCGCCGCTGGCCAGTTTCGGCAGGTACTTCATACGCTGCTCTTCGCTGCCATAGGCATAGATCGGGTACATCACGAGAGAGCTTTGCACCGACATCATCGAGCGGTAGCCCGAATCGACCCGCTCCACCTCGCGCGCGACAAGACCGTAGCTGACGTAGCCGGCACCGATCCCGCCGTATTGCTCGGGCACCGTGACGCCCAGCAGGCCGACTTCGCCCATTTCGCGAAAGATGTCGGGGTCGATGCCTTCGTCCAGGTACATCTTGTCGACCTTGGCGGCGAGGGTACCTTGCGCGAACTGGTTGGCCGAATCGCGGATCATCCGCTCTTCCTCTTCCAGCTGATCCTCCAGCAGGAACGGGTCCTCCCAGGCAAAGCTGGACATGTTCGGGCGATCCTTGTCCTTCAGGACGGGCTTGGTGGGGGTATCCATCGGTATCTCCTGCATTCTGTTGGGCACAGGTTAGGCGATTGCAGCCCCCGGCGCTAACGAGTAATTCTGCAAGGGTCATGAGTTATTCGCATGAAGGTGGCACGGATGCGCAAGTCATACATACCTTCGGTGGGCGAGCTTGAAGCGTTTTGCGCATGTGCGCGCATCGGCACCACCACGGGTGCGGCGCGTGATCTGGGACTGACGCAAAGCGCCGTCAGCCGCTCGATCGCGGCGCTCGAGGATCGCCTGGGGGTGGCGCTGTTCCTGCGGGCCCGCCAGCGTCTGTCACTGTCCGACGCCGGCCGCAGTTTCCTGCGCGAGGCCGAGGCCCTGCTGGAGCGGCTGGATGCGGCGGCGACTGGCGTCATGGCCTTTGCGGGCCAGCAATCGGTGCTGCGCATGGCCGTGCTGCCGAGCTTTGGGCGCAGCTGGCTGATCCCGCGCCTGAGTGCATTCCAGGCCGCCGCGCCGGGCATAAGCTATGACGTGGCCGCCCGGCTGGAGCCGGTGAATTTCGACACCGCGCCCTTTGACCTTGCCATCCAGCGGTCCAGCCACCGCAGCGCAGGCGCACAGCACCTGCATCTGCTGGACGAGGTGCTGGTTGCCGTCGCGGCCCCGTCCCTGGTCGCGCCGCGACGGCGACAGGGCGGGGCGTTGCGTGACATCGACCTGCCGGAGCTGCCACTGTTGCAGCAGAGTACCCGTCCGACCCTGTGGCCCGACTGGTTTCGCCAGGCCGACATCGATCCGCGTCGGTCGCTGCGCGGGGCGCGCTTCGATCATTTCGACATGGTGGTGGATGCCGCCATCGCCGGCCTCGGCATCGGGCTGGTGCCTGAAATCATCGCCCGTGCGGCCTTGCAGGACCGGCGGCTTGTCGCCGTGTCGGAGCGGCGGCTGGAAACCGGGCAGGCCTATACGCTGATCTATCCCGAGCGCAGCGCCGCCCGCCCCGGATTTGCGCGCTTCCGCGACTGGCTGAGTGCCGAAATCGCCGGGATATGGGCCTGAGAGCGGTATCCGGGGCAATGTCGCGTCGGCCTCCGGCGGGGATATTTCCGACAGGGAAACCTGCGGGGCGGCGCATCGGGCCCGCGGGCCGTGCAGATGACGGTGCCGTGAAGGGGGGTGAGATTGCGCTTGGCCGCACGTCGGTTAGGATGGGGCGACACGCCTTGCGCGCAGATGTCAGGAGTAGACATGACACCACAAGAGATCGAAAGACTGCCCTATCGCCCCTGTGTGGGCGTGATGCTGGTCAACCGGGACGGTGCGGTCTTTACCGGCCAGCGGATCGACAGCGAGGTTGCCGCCTGGCAGATGCCACAGGGCGGGATCGATGCCGGGGAGAGCCCCGAAGAGGCCGGTTTGCGGGAATTGTGGGAAGAAACCGGCATCACCGCCGACAAGGTGATGATCGAGGCCGAAACAGCCGAGTGGGTCACCTACGATCTGCCGCCGGAGCTGGCCGGGCGGATCTGGGGCGGGGCGTTTCGCGGGCAAAAGCAGAAATGGCTGCTGATGCGGTTCCGGGGGGCGGATGACGATGTGAAGATCGACACCGAACACCCGGAATTCAGCGCTTGGCGCTGGATGACACCGGACGCCCTGGTTGACAACATCGTGCCGTTCAAACGCGAGGTTTATGCCCGCGTCCTGGCAGAATTCGGAGAGCGCCTATGACCACCCTCACGCAGACCCTGCCCCAATCCCTGGTCCAGCACCCTCTGGTGAAATCGAGGCGCAGGCGGGCCTCAGCCGCGCTGTGCGCCCTCGCCCTGGCGACGTTGGTCGCGGGCCCGGCGCAGGCCCTGTCGTGCCTGGCCCCCGACGTGGCGCGCAGTTTCGACGAGGCCAGCACCTCGGACGCCCGATACATGGTGCTGCATGGCACCCTGGACCGGGGAACGCCGAGCCTGCCAGAGCAGGATCTGACCAACCCGGACCCCGAGGTGCAGCGCCTGCCCGCCCTGGTGCGCGGCAAGGCATTGACCGAGGACGGTTTTTCAGCCGCGGTGCAGGCGCAGATCACCATGGAGCTGGGGTGTACCGGCCCGTGGTGCGCCGCGCTGCCGGAGAACGGTGAAGTGCTGGCCTTTATCGAGCTGACCAACAATGGTCCGATCCTGCGGCTGAATGCCTGTGGCGGGCATCTCTTTGCCGATCCCAGCCCCGAGCAGATTGCCCTGATCGAGAGTTGCCAGGCCGATGGCTGCCCGGCAGGGGAGGAGGCGGAGGAAGAGGGCCAGCCCGCCTCGCCCGCCGAGAGCGCGCCTGAGGCGGACATCGAGCCGCAGGTGCTGCCCGAGACGAAGTAGCGTCAGGGCACACGCGCCGGGCCGGGCCGGGTCAGGGTCAGGGACGCCAGTCAAAGAAGCCGGGGCCGGCTTGTCTGAGCAGGTCGTTGGCCATGTCGCGCCCCAGGGCCGCACCATCCTCGATCGGGGCGGTTCGGTCATCGGTGAGGGATCGCGAGCCATCCGGGCGCAGGATCTCGCCGCGCAGGCGCAGCGTGCCGCCATCCAGTTCGGCCAGGCCGGCGATGGGGGTTTCGCAGGACCCGTCGAGCGTGGCGAGGAACGCGCGCTCGGCGGCGAGGCGCTGCGCGGTCACGTCATCATGGATCGCCTCGAGCAGGGCCGCGGTGGTCATGTCGTCGCGGCGGCGTTCGATGCCGATCGCCCCCTGGGCGATGGCGGGCAGCATTTCCGAGGGGTCGAGCGCGGCCTTGGCGACGTCGGCCATGGCGAGGCGATTGAGCCCGGCCATGGCAAGGAAGGTCGCCCCTGCCACGCCTTCGTTGAGCTTGCGCAGGCGGGTCTGCACGTTGCCGCGAAATTCCACCACGTGCAGGTCCGGCCGGCGCACGAGCAATTGCGCGCGACGGCGCAGCGAGGAGGTGCCCATGGTGGCCCCCTGCGGCACATCGGCCAGCGCCGGATAGGACAGCGAGACGAAGGCATCTCGCACATCTTCGCGCGGCAGGTAGCAATCGAGTACGAGCCCGGCGGGCTGTTCGACCGGCATGTCCTTCATCGAGTGTACGGCGATATCGATTTCCCCGTCGAGCATCGCCTGTTCGATTTCGCGGGTGAACAGCCCCTTGCCGCCGACCTCGCGCAGGGATTTGTCCTGGATGCGGTCACCGGCCGTCGAGATGCGCAGGACATCGAAGGCCGTGACCGGCAGATCGAAGGCCGCGGCAAGGCGATCGCGCGTTTCATGCGCCTGGGCCATTGCGAGAGGCGAGCCGCGGGTGCCGATCTTGAGCGGTCGGTCGGGTGTCGGAAGAAGGATTTTCATGCCCGAAAGCTCTATTGTGGAGGGGCGAGAGAGGCAAGAGGCCAGGACGATCCGCGCGCAGGCGTTGTTTTCCCCTTCGGGGAGGATATTTGGAACAGGGAAACCGGGGATGGGTCATCCACCCCGGCCGCATCGCTTGACAATCCGGGCGGTGGACGCGACCAGAGGGGTCAGTTTTGGAAGGGCAGCACATGAGCGAGAAGACAATCCTGCGGGCGTTGAAGGGCGAGGTGCTGCCGGTGCCGCCGATCTGGATGATGCGACAGGCGGGACGGTATCTGCCGGAATATCGCGCCACTCGCGCCAAGGCGGGGGATTTCCTGTCGCTCTGCTACAACCCGGAGCTGGCGGCGGAGGTGACCCTGCAACCGATCCGCCGCTATGGCTTCGACGCCGCGATCCTGTTTGCCGATATCCTGCTCTTGCCGCAGGCGCTTGGGGCCGATCTTTGGTTTGTCACCGGCGAGGGGCCTCGCCTGTCGACGATCACGGACCGTGCCGGGTTCGATGCACTGAAACCGGCGAGCGATGTCCATGCCGTGCTTGCGCCCATCTACCAGACGGTGAAGATCCTAGCGCGGGAGTTGCCGAAAGACACCACGCTGATCGGGTTCGCCGGCGCGCCCTGGACCGTCGCGACCTACATGATCGCCGGGCGCGGGACGCCGGACCAGGCGCCGGCCCATGCCCTCATCGCTGAAAACCGCCCGGTGTTCGAAGCCTTGATCGAGCGGATTACCGAGGGGACGATCGAGTATCTTTCGGCACAGATCGAGGCGGGGGCGGACTGCGTCAAGCTGTTCGACAGCTGGGCCGGATCGCTGTCGGGAGAGGATTTCGACCGCTACGCTCTGGCACCGACGCGCCGCATCATCGCCGAACTGAAGGCCCGCCATCCCGACATCCCGATCATCGCCTTTCCGCGTGAGGCCGGCGCGCGATACATCGGATTTGCCAAGGCGACCGGCGCGGATTGCGTCGCCATCGACAATTCCGTCAGCCCCGAATGGGCGGCGGCGCATGTGCAGGTCGACGGCTGCGTTCAGGGCAACCTGGCCTCGGCGCACATGGTTACCGGCGGCGAGGCCCTGGTGCAGGAAACCCGCGCGATTGTCAGGGCCTTTTCAAAGGGGCCGCACATCTTCAACCTCGGCCACGGCATTACGCCGGACGCCGATCCAGACAACGTGCAACGCATGATCGACGCGGTGCGCGGCGGCTGAGATTGCCTGCGCGCTAGGGGGCATTGTCGCTGCCGTCCCGGGTCGGTTCGGCGGTGCCGTCCTCCATCGCCTGAAGGGTACGATCCATCGCGCGGCGCTTGTCCAGCTGGATGTTCAGCGACGCGCCGAGCAATATCAGGAACGCGGTGATATAGAGCCAGAACAGCATCGCAACCGCCGCCCCGAGCGATCCGTAAACCTCGTTGTAATTGGCGAAGTTCGTCAGGTAGAGCGAAAAGGCGACCGAGGCGATGCCCCAGCCCGAGACCGCCAGCCCGGCCCCAGGGGTTGCCCATTTCAGACGTTGGCCACGGTTGTTCGGCCCGTAGCGATAGATCAGCGACAGACCGATCAGCAGTGCCAGGATCGCCGCCAGCCAGCGCACGATCTCGATCAGGATGCTGGTGACAAAGCCGAGCGGCACAAAGCTCAGCACGACGGGCAGGATCACCACGGAGCCCAGTGTGACGATCCCTACCCCCAGCAGCGCCACCGTCAGCGTCAGGGCGGTCAGGTAGTGGCGCAGGTTGCCCCGGTTCGGGTCGCCATGGATCATGTTCAGCCCCAGGATCAGCGATGCCACCCCGGAGCGCGCCGACCAGATCGCCACGCCCAGTGAAAGCACCCCTGCCCAGCCGAGTGTCGACCCGCTGCCCGAACTGATCTTGAGAACCTGGTTCTCGACCAGGTCGAAGATCTGATCGGGAATGATCTCGCGCAGCACGCTCAGCTCATCCACCACGACGGATGGATCCGACACCAGACCCCAGAGCGATATCATGGCAGCAATACCGGGAAAGAACGCCAGCATGCCGTAAAAGGCCACGCCCGCGGCAATCAACCCCATGTTGATCTCGCCTATCTGCCGACCCATTGCCGTCAGCAACTGCCAGAACCGTTTCAACGCATGCAAGACCGATTGCCCCCGGGATGTCCGCCTGTGCCAAACCTAGCGTGATGGCGCGGCCCGCACAGCCTTGCAACCGCGCGCGGGTGGATTCGGTTGGCGGGCGCGGCAATCCTGCATCGCCTCGCAAAGGCCTTCATGTGGCGTGGTCCGCAAGACGGGACGAAAGTCAGGTTGCCGAACGGCGCCGCGTCCGCAAGGTGCCTGTGCCGATAGCCATTTGCTCAGATCCACTTGGCCAGTGGCGGCAGGCTCATCAGCACGGCATTGGCATCATGCCCGGTTTCCAGGCCGAACCGGGTGCCCCGATCATAGACAAGGTTGTACTCGGCATACAATCCGCGGTGCACCAGCTGTGCCTCCTTGTCGGCCCCGTTCCATGGCTGTGCCATGCGCGCCGCGACCAGCGGGCGATAGGCGGGCAGAAACGCCTGGCCGACATCGCGGATAAAGGCGAAATCCGCGGCCCAGTCCCCCGAACAATGATCGTCCAGAAAGATCCCGCCAACACCCCGCGCACGCTTGCGATGCGGGATATGGAAATACTCGTCCGCCCAGGCCTTGAAGCGGGGATAGAACGCTGCATCGTGCCGGTCGCAATGGGCTTTCTGCACGGCATGGAAATGTGCGGTGTCCTCGGCGTATTCAATGCAGGGATTCAGGTCCGAACCGCCGCCGAACCACCAGGCATGGGGGGTCCAGAACATCCGCGTGTTCATGTGGACCGCCGGCACGTGCGGGTTCTGCATATGCGCAACCAGGCTGATCCCGCTGGCCCAGAAACGCGGATCTTCGGCCATCCCCGGCAGCCCCTTGCGCGCGGCCATGGCCGCCTGCGCGCGCGCGCCCAGCGTTCCGTAAACGGTGGAAATATTCACCCCGACCTTTTCGAACACCCGACCACCGCGCATCACGCTCATGACCCCGCCACCGGCATCCGATCCGTCGTCCGATGTGCGCCGCGTTTCGCTCACCTCGAATCGTCCCGGCGCACACTCGGCCATCGGCCCGCACACCAGTGCATCCTCCAGCGCCTCGAAGGCGGCAACGATCTCGTCGCGCAGCGCACGAAACCACGCGCTCGCCTGTGCCTTCTCCGTTTCCATGCTGTCGCTCATACCCGGCTCCCGTGTCATCTGGCCAGAAATACCCCCGGGGGGCCGCGCACCGCGCGGCGGGGGCAGCGCCCCCTCCTCACCCCGACGTCGATGGGTCCGCCGGATCAGTGGGCGGGTGCCGCAACCGGATCCAGCAGGGTGCGCCCGCCATCCACGGTCATGATCTGGCCCGTCATGAAGGACGAGGCCTCGCAGCACAGGTATTGCACCGCCTCGGCCAACTCGCTCGGCGGGGCGATGCGATGCAGCGGGGTATGTTCCTCGATATCCAGGCGATAGTCGCGATTGTCCTTCAGCGTCTCTTTCAGGCTCGACGACATCACCGACCCGAAGGCAACGGCATTGACCCGGATGCGATGCGGCGCCAGGGCCACGGCCAGGCTGCGCGTCAGCTGGTCCAGCGCGGCCGAGCTGACGGAATAGGCCAGCAGATCCGGGTGGGTGCGCCGTGCCGCGATCGACGACAGGTTCACGATCGCCCCCGCCTGACCTTCGGTCTGGCCTTCGGATTGCTTGATCATCCGCTTTGCCACCGTCTGGCTGACCCGCAGCGCCGTCAGCAGGTTCTGCTGCAACAATGTCTCGACGGCATCGTCATCCGGATTCAGCGGGTCCGACGGAATCACCTGCCGCGACGCGTTCACCAGGATATCCACGGTGTCGAAGGCGTCGATGGTTGCCGACAGCAAGTTCGCGATGCTCAGCTTTTCACGCAGATCGCCGGCGAAATAGCGCACGTTGCTGTCGTCGCTGATCTCGCCCAGCTCGGCCTGCAATCGCGCTTCGTCCATGTCGGCAAAGATCACGTTGGCTCCCTTGTTGGCAAAGAGCTTGGCAATGGCCAGCCCGATCCCGTTGGCCGCCCCGGTGACAATGGCCGTCTTGCCGGCAATCGAAAATGTCATCTGTGTTTCCCGTTTCGTCCCGCGCGCGGTGCACGGCCTGCGTGCTCCGATGCGGTCTCTTTGTCCTTGTGTCCCGCGCCGGACCTTACGCCCTGCGCCGCCCCTTGGCGAGTCGGGCGCTCCGCGCTCAACACCTTGAAGCTGCGGTCGCCCCCCAGGGCACTGACCTTGCCGAAAATCTCGTCAAGCACGGTCTCGTAGCCCAGGTGCCGGTTGGCCACCAGGTACAGGGTGCCGCGCGTCGACAGCAGCCGCGCCGCGGCCCGGATAAAGGCACGCCCCAACTCCGGATCGGCGGTGCGCCCGGTGTGAAACGGCGGGTTCATCACAACTGCATCGTAGGGGCTATCCCTGCGCCATTCGCGCGCGTCCTCCCAGTGAAAACTTGCGCGCGGGTCGGAAATGTTCGCGCGGGCACACTCCAGCGCCGCGTGGTCCGCCTCGATCAGGTCCAGCGTGGTGATCGCGTCGTTTTCCAGCAACCGCGCCGAAAGATAGCCCCAGCCGGCCCCGAGGTCGGCCACCCGCCCGCGCAGCGGCGGCAGGGTGTCGGCCAGGAACCGGGACCCCGGGTCGATCCCGTCGGCAGAAAACACACCCGGCGCAGTGACGAAACCGCCCGCGACCGTTTCGGTGCCCCCCTGCCAGTCGGCAAAGACGTCGCCGGCCATGTCGCGCGCCGACATCCAGAACATCTTGCCATGCGCCTTGTTGACAGGCCCCTCGACCGGCACGCGGGCCCGGCTCTCTTTCAGGATCGATTCGATCCCGTCTTCCTTCTGTCCATCTACGATGACCACACCGTCCGTCAGCCCCCGCGCCGTCGCGATCAGCGCCCGCGCGGCCGCCTTGGCCCTGGGCAGGCACACCAGCACCGCGTCATAGCGCCCCTCGGGGGCCACGGCGCAGCCATAGCCAGCGGCGGCAAAGGCGGCGTGATCGGGCCTGAACCCGGTGATCACATGGCAGCGATCCTTCGGCAGGGCCGACAGATCCGCACCGGCGCGCGGGGACAATATGGCGATGCGGCCCTCGGGCAGCACCAACCCGCCAGCCTCGAGGGCCAGCGTCAGACGAGCTCCGGTCATATTGGAAATTATTCCTTTTCCATCGTGCATTGCAGCGGATGCTGGTGCTTGCGGGCGAAATCCATCACCTGCGCGACCTTGGTTTCGGCAATCTCGTGGCTGAACACGCCGACGACCGCGACACCCTTCTTGTGCACGGTCAGCATGATCTCGAATGCTTCCGCGTGGGTCATGTGAAAGAACTGCTCCAGGATCAGCACGACGAATTCCATCGGCGTGTAATCGTCGTTCAGCAACAGAACCTTGTACAGCGGCGGGCGCTTGGTGCGCGGACGCGTATCGACAACGACATTGATGTCGCTGTCGTCGTCGGTTCTGTCTGCCATCATCGTCGGCCGGTTCATCGTCATAGCACTCAATCACCCGTCTCGGGGTACCGGGGCACCCGGATCGGGCGCAGGGGCACCCGTCACGGGCACATAGGGGTTTCGGGCTTTGAGTGAACTATATAACGTCCGCCCCGCCGGTTGAAAGACCTTCGGCGGGAAAGGCATTGCAAAAATGACGCAAAACATCACCACCATTGGCTTTGATGCCGATGACACGCTCTGGCACAACGAACGCTTCTTTCGCCTGACCGAGGGGCGATTCGTCGACCTGCTGTCGGATTATGCGGAACGCGACCACCTGGAGCGTACGTTGCTGGACGCAGAGCGTCGCAACCTGGGGCGCTATGGCTATGGCATCAAGGGTTTCGTGCTGTCGATGATCGAAACCGCGATCGAGGTGACGGACGAACGCGTGCCCGCCGCCGTCATCCGCCAACTGATCGACGCCGGACAAGAGATGCTGCGTCACCCCATCGACCTGCTGCCCCACGCCCGCGCCGCCGTCGAAGCGGCCGCACAGACCCACCGCGTGCTGTTGATCACCAAGGGCGACCTGCTGGACCAGGAACGCAAGCTGGCGCAATCGGGCCTTGGCGATCTGTTTCACGCGGTCGAGATCGTGTCGGACAAGACCGCCCCGGTCTATAGCCAGATATTCAACCGCCACGGAGACGGCGCCGCCCGGGCGCTGATGGTCGGCAATTCGCTGAAATCCGACGTCCTGCCGGTGATCGAGGCCGGCGGATGGGGCATTCACGTGCCGCATGGCGACACCTGGGCATTGGAACACGCCGAAGCCCCCGAACAGACCGACGGCAGCCGGTTCCGCGAACTGCCCGACCTTGGTCAGCTGGCCGCCCTGATGCGCGATATCGGCTGAATCCAGCGCCCCGCGCCGGTGATTCCGGCAGGTCTCAGCGCAAAAGCGCCGGTTTTGTGCGTGCCAAGATCGCGATCAGCGGCGGGGCCGTGCCCCCGGCGCAGGGCACGGCGCGCGCGCAATGGCGCGGACGACTCGGCGTGGGGCGGGCGATAGTCGCATAGCTCAGCGTCGCTTCACGTCCACTCACCAAGGCGTTAGTCCCTTGTTCTGTTGCATTTGCGTCAACACTGTGCCGGAAATGCGCCATTGACGGACCCTGTCCGCTGGCCGGTCTTGTAGGTGTCGCGGGTCACGTCACCACATATTGGCACTGCCGCCGCAAGGTGCAGCCTCGCCCTGCAATCCATTGAAACAATGCGCTTTGCCCGAAAGACACCCTGTGTTAGCCTTTTTCACAATAAAGAATGGTCAGCCGGAAAATCGGCGACCCAATCCGGACCAGCCGGAAATCCGGCGGCATCGAGGCAGATAGGTGACACAGTGACGGCGCGGCAGAGCAGTCGTCCCCTTTGGGGGCTCATTTCGACATTCGCAGCATTTCTTCTGGTGCTATTTCTCTCCACGGCAGCACAGGCAGCGCCCTATGCCGCCATCGTGATGGATGCCCGCACCGGCGAAGTCCTGCATTCAAGCAATGCCGATACCCGCCTGCACCCGGCCTCTCTCACCAAGATGCTGACGCTCTACATCGCCTTCGAGGCGGTGCGCAAAGGCGAGGTCAGCCTGGACACCGAAATCCGCGTGTCACGCAACGCCTCGCAGGAACCGCCCTCGAAACTGGGCCTGCGCGAAGGCCAGCGGATCAAGCTGCGCTACCTGATCCGGGCCGCTGCCGTGAAATCCGCCAATGACGCCGCCACCGCCATCGGTGATTACCTCGGCGGCAGCGAACCCGCCTTTGCCGCGCGGATGGATCGCACTGCCAAGGCGCTCGGCATGACCAGCTCGACCTTCAAGAACGCCAACGGCCTGACCCGTACCGGCCACCTGTCGACCGCGCGCGACATGGCCACGCTAGGGCGGCACCTGCTGTTCGACTATCCCGAATACTACAATCTTTTCGGGCGCAAGCAGACCTCGATCCCCGGCCACACGCTCTACAACACCAACCGCAAGTTCCTGTCGGCGTACAAGGGCGCGGATGGCATCAAGACCGGATATACCAATGCCGCCGGTTTCAACCTGGTCGCCTCGGCCGTGCGCGGTGATGTCCGCATCATCGCGGCGGTGTTCGGTGGCCGCTCGACCGCCTGGCGCAACCAGCGGATGGCAGAGCTGCTCGACATGGGCTTTGACCGTGCCCCCCGCAACGCGCCCCGCCTGGCCCCACCGGCTCCCAACTATGCGCCGCAGGATCCGCTGCTGATGGCGGGCAAGACGGTCAACCGCGTGATCTCGGTCACCCGGTCGCTGCGGCCCAGGGCGCGGCCCGGCCAGCCCGAACCGGTTCTCGTGGCCCAGGCGGACGCCGTCGTTCCCGCAGCCGCGGTCATTTCGCAGGGGGATCAGGATCCCGATGAAAGCGATACCGTGCTCGCCGCCGCAACCACCGACGATATCGCCCAGCAGGTTGCGGAACTGGTTGCCAGCAAATCCTACGATCCCCCCCCCGAACCCGAAGCGATCGAGGTTGCCGCCGCTGTCGTCGAACAGCCCGAATATGCCCGCCTCAATCCGATGCCACGGCCCAAGGACCTGCTGACGCAATTTCCCGCCGCCGTCCCGGCCACCGCGCCCGCATCTGCAAGCGCAGCCCCAACCGCCGAACCCGTCATCCAGGCAGAGCCCGCGGTGATCAAGCCCGCCGCCGTGGCAGAACCGGAACGCGTCGTCGTCACCCGGATGAATGCCTCGGCCGAGGCCCTGTGGGGGGTCAGCATCGGGCGCTACAATACCAAGGGCATTGCCGAGCGTATCCTGCTGACCACCGCGCTGTCCGAGATCGAAACGCTGGAGGGGGCAGAGCGCAAGGTGCTGCAAAAACCCACCGGGTGGGAGGCCAACTTTGTCGGCCTGACCCGGGACGCCGCCGACCGCACGTGCCAGCGCCTGACCGCGCGCAACATGACCTGCTTCATGGTCGGCCCCGGCACCTGAGCCGCGCTGCCGGCCTCCCCCTTATCCCGACATGCAAAAACGGGCGCCCCGCCGGGCGCCCGTTTTCATGTCGTGTCCCCAAGGCCTGTCTGTCGCGGGGGCGGCTGGCAGCTGGTCCCCCCCTGGGATGCGCAGATCGGGTCTCCGGGTCAGGCCTTCGGGTGATGGTCCCATTGTTCGGACAGGATGCGTTGTGAATTGCCGTCGGGGTCGTCGTATTGACCACTCCGCACCGTATACACAAAGGCGATCAGCCCCAGCCCGCCCAGAAACAGGGAAATCGGGATCAGCCAGACGAGAACTTCCATGGTCGTTACCTCAGTCGCAGCGCGTTGAGCGACACCGTGACCGAGCTGGCCGACATGGCCAGCGCCGCTATGAGGGGGGAACAGAAACCCGCCACCGCCAACGGCACGGCAATCACGTTGTAGAACGTCGCAATTCGGAAATTCTCACGAATGCGCCGGATTGCGCGAGAGGCGGTGAGAAGCACGTCGGGAATGGGCGACAGGTCGCCACCCAGAAGCACAATATCGGAGGCAACCCGCGCAGCGTCCAACGCAGAGGCGGGCGAGAGGCTGACATCGGCAGTTCTCAGCGCAACTGTGTCATTTAAGCCATCCCCGACCATCAGCACCTTGGCACCGGCGCTCTGCAAGGCGGCGATTCGTGCGGCCTTGTCGGCGGGCAGCAGCGCGGCCTGCCAATCGGTGATGCCCAGCTGCTCGGCCAGCCGCCGTACCGGCCCTTCGGCATCGCCCGACAGCAGAAGAACCCGCAGCCCCTGCGCCCGCAACGCGGCGATAGCCTGACTGGCGCCCGGGCGCAGATGGTCCTCGAACGTCAGCACATGCACGCGGCCACCGATCTGCAAATACGACGCCATCCCCACTGCCGCGCGCGGCAGCACCGGCGCCTCGCCCTGCGCGGCTGCGCCGTTGCCGCACCAGTCCGCCCGGCCCAGCCTCGCGCGGCGATCGCCCAGCAGCGCCTCGGTGCCATGGCCCGGCACCTCGCGCAGATCGCTTAGCTTAGCGGGCTCGACCCGCCCGTCGAGCGCCTGCACCAGCGCCCGGCTCAGCGGATGCGACGACCCCTGCGCCAGCGCCAGCGCCACCCCCAGCGTCGTGTCGTCGACATCGGCAAGGTTGGTCGCCACGGGCACCCCTGCGGTCAGCGTCCCGGTCTTGTCAAAGACCACGGTATCGACCAGCGCCAGCCGCTCCAGCGCGGTTTCATGCTTGATCAGCAACCCGCGCCGGAACAGCCGCCCGGACGCCGCCGTCGTCACTGCGGGCACCGCCAGCCCCAACGCACAGGGGCAGGTGATGATCAGCACGGCGGCGGCGATGTTCAACGCCACGCGCAGATCCCCGGTGCCCAGCCACCAACCCGCAAAGGCCAGCGCCGACAGGATATGCACCCCCGGCGCATACAGCCGCGCGGCCCGGTCGGCCAACGAGGTATAGCGGCTGCGCCCGCTTTCCGCGATGGCCACCAGATCGGCCATCCGATGCAACGAAGTATCACGCCCCACGGCTGTCGCCCGCACCAGCAACGGCCCCGTCAGGTTGACCTCGCCCGCGCTGACCGCCTGCCCCGGCGTCGCCTGCACCGGCAGCGTCTCGCCGGTCAGCAGGCTGCGATCCAGCTCCGACTCCCCCCCGACGACCACGCCGTCCACCGGCATCCGGCCACCGGGACGCACCCGCACCAGATCACCGATCGCGACCTCGGCCACCGGCACCGGCACCTCGGCCCCGTCGCGCAGGATCACGGCACGCGGCACCTCCAGCGCCGCCAGTTCCTCGGCGGCGGATCGCGCCATGGCGCGCGTGCGGTGATCCAGATACCGGCCGGCCAGCAGGAAAAAGGTCAGCGTCAGCGCCGCGTCGAAATAGGCATCCTCGCCCGACAGCGAGACCTCCCAAAGCGATGTGACCAGCGCCAGCACGAGGGCCAGCGTGATCGGCACATCCATGTTCAGCCGCCCGACCCGCAGCGCGCCCCAAGCGTTGCGAAAGAACGGCTGGGCGCAAAAGGCAATGGCGGGCAGGGTGATCGCGGCGCTGATCCAGTGAAACAGATCACGCGTCGCATCCTCGGCCCCCGCCCAGACAGACACCGACAACAGCATGACATTCATGCTGGCAAAGCCCGCCACGGCCAGCCGCATCAGCAGATCGCGCCCTGCACGGTCCGTCGCGGTGGCCGCGATGGCACCCGCATCCAGCTCATGCGCCTCGTATCCGGCGGCCACGACCGCCCGCACCAGCCTCGCCGCCTCGACCCCGGGCGACGCGCTGACCTGCGCACGTTTCAGCGTCAGGTTCACCCGCGCGCCCCGGACGCCGGGTTCCGCGGTCAGGGCGCGTTCCACCGTGTCGATGCAGGCGGCGCAATGAAGGCCGGGGATCGACAGCATCAGCGTCACGTCCTTCAGCGCGCGGGCGGCAATCTCGTCCGCCGCGGGGGCCACACCACAGGCCGGACAGGCCGCGAAAGGGGCCGCCTCGCTCATCGCGTCACGTGCAGGATGACCCGCTGGGTAAAAGCGGTGCCATCGTCGGCCGTGGCATTGATCCGCACGTCCCACTTGCCCCCGGCCAGCTCCAGCGGTGCTTCGTAGTAGCTGCCGTTCCAGGCAAAGGCCGGCGCGACATCCGCGCTGCGCACCGTGGCGCGGCCCACCACGGCCTGCAATTCTTTGGCGCGCACCGGCTGGCCTGCGCGATCGGTGATCCGCAGATGCACCCAGCCGTTCGCGTCATCGGCATAGATCGTCCACCCCAGCCTTTCCTGCGCGGCGCGGCGGGTGTCGAACTCCTGGCTGGCCACATAGGAATTCGCCACTTCCAGCCCCGGAAAGGTGCGCACCGCCTGCGTCGCCATCACCACGTTGACGGTGATGATCACGCCAAAGGCCGCCACGAAGCCCGCCAGAACATGCCAGCCCTTCAGGGTGAACCCAGGTTTCACTGCGTTTTCCATCAATTTTCCCTTCCATTGAAGACGGTGTCGCGGCTCGCCCGGTCGCCGTTGGTCATATCCTCGACCCAGACCCTGAAATTCGTGCGCTCCACTTCGGCAGGGTCGGTGGCCTGCGCCGCCTCCACATACAGCCGCACCAGCTCCGCACTGTCGGCGGGCACGACGACGGTTGCGTCACCGCTGCCCTCGACGGACGCGACCAGCGGGGCATCGCCCCCCACCGTCAGGCGGAATGGTCGCGCCTCACCCGTCTTGTTGCGCAGACGCAGGTCATAGACGTTGCGGATCGTGCCATCGGACAGGGTGATGAAGGTCGGGTTGCGCACCGGCGCAACCGTCATGTCGATATCCGAGCGGACGAACAGCGCGAACACCAGCCCCAGCCCGACCGCCCCCCAGAGCAGCGTGTACAGGATCGTGCGCGGTCGCAGCACGTGCCGCCAGATCCGGCGCGGGGCGGCGCCCGCGCGCTCGGCCGTCTCGTCCGTCAGCGCCATGTAGTCGATCAGCCCGCGCGGTTTGCCGATCTTGTCCATCACGTCGTCGCAGGCGTCGATGCACAGCGCGCAGGTGATGCAGGCCATCTGCTGACCATCGCGAATGTCGATGCCCATCGGGCAGACGTTGACGCAGGCGTTGCAATCTATGCAATCGCCCAGGGTTTCCTTGGCTGGAATCGGCCCGCCCACGCCGCGCGGCATCCCCGGCATGGCAAGGAATGGCGCGGTGCCGCCCGCCTTCGGGCCGGCGATGCGCAGGTCCATCGCCTTTGCGGCCCGTTCCTGCATCTCGGCCCGGCGGCGATGCTTGCCCCGAGGCTCGCCGCGCCATTCGCGATAGGCGACGGTGATCGTATCCTCGTCCATCATCGCCGCCTGGATACGCGGCCAGGGGCAGGCGTAGATGCAGATCTGTTCCCGCATGAAGCCGCCAAAGACAAAGGTGGTCAGCGTCAGGAACGCCATCGTGCCATAGGCGACAGGATGCGCGCTCAGCGTCACCAGATCCCGCAGCAGGGTCGGCGCATCGGCGAAATAGAACACCCATGCCCCGCCGGTCGCCAGCCCGATCAGCAGCCAGACCAGCCACTTTGTGACCCGCAGCCGCACCTTGCGAAAATCCCATGCCTTCTGGCGATGCAGGCGCAGGCGGGCGTTGCGGTCGCCCTCGATCCAGCGCTCGACCAGGATGAACAGGTCCGTCCACACCGTCTGCGGGCAGGTATACCCGCACCAGACCCGCCCCAGGGCCGAGGTGAACAGGAAAAGCCCCAGCCCCGCCATCACCAGCAACCCGGCGACGAAATAGAACTCGTGCGGCCAGATCTCGATCCAGAAGAAAAAGAACCGCCGACTTGCCATGTCGATCAGCACGGCCTGATCCGGCAGGTTCGGCCCACGATCCCAGCGGATCCAGGGCATCAGGTAATAAATCCCCAGCGTCAGCGCCATGATCCCCCATTTCAGGCGGCGGAATTTGCCCGTCACCCGGCGGGGAAAGATCGGCTCGCGCTTGGCATACAGGCTGGGTTCATCAAGGCGTGGCTGGGATGTCGACACGGGATTCGTCTCACTTCTGCGCAGGGTCGTCCCACGCGTTGTGACAGAGCGCGCCACCCCCCACCTTGACTTGCATCAATAGGGGCATCCCCGGGTCATGTTATTTCCGCGTCGCCCCGCCCTGCCACCGGCTGACCGGCGTAGCCATGGCCCTCGCCCTCGGCCCGGCGCGCCTGGGCCCGCACCCAGGACATGAATTCGCGCGCCAGCGGACGGATATGGCCCGGATGCCAGACCAGGTAATAGCCCTTCTTGCGGCGATCCTCGTACAACAGGCGCAATCGCCCCGCGACCAGGTCACTTTCGACAAAGGCACGCGCGATCACCGCCACCCCGCGCCCGTCGCGCGCCGCGTCCAGCATCAGGTTGCCCGGCAACGACGTCACGCCCTTGGACATGTCCAGATCGCGACCATGCCAGCGCAGGAATTCGCTTGCCTCGTTTGTGCCCAGTTCCTGCAACCAGTGATAGCCGGTCAGATCACCAGGATCGACCGTGCCCCCCTGCCCGACCAGCGCCGGGGCGGCGACAATCGCAATCGGCGTGTCCAGCAACAGCTCGGCTTGCAGGCCGCTCCACTCGCCCGTGCCATAACGAAGGCCCACATCCGCACCGCCCGGCCCGATCGCCTGTATGACCGGCGTCGGGTCCAGCATCAGCGACACGCCCGGATGACGCCGCTGAAAATCCGCGAGTCGCGGCATCAGGAAGGACGAGGCAAAGGCCGGCGTGCAGGTCACCATCAGAGGCCGTGCCGCATCCTGACCTGTTAATCTTTCAATAACGGATTCGATCGAAGAGACACCGCCGATCACCGCGTCGGCAACCTGCCGCCCCTCGTCCGTCAGGGCCAGCTGGCGCCCCCCCCGCTCCACCAGGGCCAGCCCCAGATGCGCCTCAAGCCCCTTTATTTGCTGACTTATCGCGGCATGGCTGACGTTCAGCCGCGCCCCCGCCTGAACGGTCGATCCGGTTTCCGCCAGGGCGGCAAGCGCCCTAAGCGCGCTGAGCGGGGGAAGGTTCATCCAATCAATCATGTAAGCCAGTCTTACACAACTTCAGGTTTCCTGAATAGGTCGGTGATGAGTTTTGGCGTATCAAAGTCAGCAGAGACGTAAAGAAGACCCACCAGAGGACAAAAGCCATGCTGAACATCTTTGCAAAATCTTTCCTGACCGCCAGCCGGTCCCCCGACACCGCCGCCGCACGCAAGGCCTCGCCGGACGATGCGAAACCGCGCCTGCGCGTCCCCACTCACCTGCGCGCAAAATAACGCGCCCTTCGGCCGGCAACCTGGCCACCCGACACAGGAGGATCCCACGATGGGCCCGTTTTATGACCGTTCCCAAGACCTCTACCCCTCTGACCTCGACGCGCGCGGCCGCCACCCGAATGGCCGCCCCTATCGCGATGCCCCGCGGCGCGCCCGCCGCGAACGCCTGCACTGGCTTCAGGATCTGATCGACTGGACCAGACCCTGAGGGCCGCGATGGCCCCCCAACCCCGGCATCAATCTCCCCGTGCCGGGCAAACTGAAAACCCCGCAGGCTATCGCGCTGCGGGGTTTCTTTTGTGGCGCACCCCGGCTCAGGATTTGCGCGAACAGGATGGACCGGGGCACGCCCGCCCGGCCGCAGGGGACGAACCGGCGGACGGGCTTGGCGTCGGGTCGGCGTTACTCGCCGCCGCCCAATTGGTGGACATAGCTGGCCACGGCGCGGATCTGCGCCTCGCTCAGCCGGTCGCCCCAGCTCGGCATCACGCCAAAGCGCGCGTTTTGCACGGTTTCGTGGATCGACGCATAGTCGCCTCCGTACAGCCAGATTGCATCCCGCAGGTTCGGTGCGCCCTGATCGCGGTCGCCCGTGGCGGCCTCGCCATGACACGACACGCAGTTCTCGGCAAAGACCTCTGCCCCACGCGGCACGACGCCCGCGTCCTGCGGCGTGCCCGACAGCGACATCACGAAATTGACCACCGCGTCGATATCGTCGTTTTCCAGGATGTCATCGGCGCCAAAGGCGGGCATCTGGCTATAGCGGGCGTCAGGGTCTGTCTCGTTGCGGATGCCATGGGTGATGGTGGTGTGGATCGCGTCGATCGAACCACCCCAAAGCCAGTCGTCATCCAGCAGGTTGGGATACCCCTTGGCCCCCGCCGCCCCTGACCCGTGGCACTGCGCGCACCAGGTCTTGAACACCGCCCCACCCGCAGAGGTGGCGTATTGGTTCAGCGCGCCATCCCCCGCGATCTCCTCCAGCGGAACGGAGACAAGTTGCTGGTTGATCCCGGCATTCGCCGTCTCGACCGCTGTCAGCTTTTCCTCAAGCTGGCCACGGGTGGAAAAGCCCAGCATCCCCGGGGTCGCGCCCCGCAGCAGCGGGATGGACGGGAACAGCACCGCATAGCCGATGCCCCAGACGATGCAGGCGTAAAAGGTGTACAGCCACCAGCGCGGCAGCGGCGTGTTCAGCTCCTCGATCCCGTCCCAGCTGTGGCCGGTGGTTCCGTGCTTGTCCTTCAGGTCATTGTCGCTCATCGCTCAGGCCTCCTTGTCGGCGGCAGCAGGCCGGTCATCGTTGCGAAAGGGAATGCTGGCCGTGTCGCGGTACACCCGGCGGCTGCCGGGGCGGAACACCCAGACAAAGACACAGACAAAGAACACGAACAGCCACAGCAACATCCAGCTGTCGGCAAATTCGCGCATCAGGGAATAGGTATCCATCTTTGCTCTCCCCTTAGCGGCTTGCGTCGGGCGTGAAGGTCGAAAAATCGACCAGCGTGCCCAGCATCTGAAGATAGGCGATCAGCGCATCCATTTCCGAAATGCCCGACCGCCCGTCGAAATTGCGCACCTGCGCCTTTGGATAGCGCGCCACCATGTCGTCCCAATTGCCGAACGGCTGGACCTGCACTGAAAAATCGGCTTCGGCGTTGGCGATCATCTCGTCCGTGTACGGCACGCCGACCACGCGATGCGCCTTCAGCTCGTCCTGGATATAGCGCCCGTCGATCGGCACATCGGCCAGAAAGGCGTACTTCGGCATCACCGATTCCGGCACCACGCTCTGCGGGTCGCTCAGGTGGTCGACATGCCATTCGTCGCTGTAGCGCCCGCCGACCCGCGCCAGGTCCGGCCCGGTGCGCTTGCTGCCCCACTGGAACGGATGGTCATACATCGACTCGGCCGCCAGAGAGTAGTGCCCATAGCGCTCCACCTCGTCACGCATCGGGCGGATCATCTGGGAATGGCAGACATAGCAGCCCTCCCGGATGTAGACATCGCGCCCCGCCAGCTCCAGCGGCGAATAGGGGCGCATGCCCTCCACCTCCTCGATGGTGTTCTGCAGGTAGAACAGCGGCGCGATCTCCACGATCCCGCCAATGCTGACGACCGCAAAGGAACAGACCAGCAGCAGCGTCGCGTTCCGCTCGAGGAACTTGTGCTTATCGAGAATACCCATGTTTTCCGCTCCTTATTCTGCCGGGACCAGGCCATTGGCCCGGGGTCCGCTGGCTTCGCCGATCTGGGGCGCGCGGGTGGCGGTCAGCCACAGGTTGACGCACATGATGATTGCGCCGCTCAGGTACATGACCCCGCCCAGCCCACGCACCACGTACATCGGGAACTTCGCGGCCACCGTGTCGGCAAAGCTGTTCACCAGGAACCCGTTGGCATCCACCTCGCGCCACATCAGCCCCTCCATGATCCCGGTCACCCACATCGACGCGGCGTAGAGAACGATCCCGATCGTCGCCAACCAGAAATGCCAGCTCACCATCGACAGGCTGTACAGCCCCACCCGGTTCCACAGCCGCGGCACCAGGAAATACAGGCACCCGAAGGTGATCATCCCGTTCCAGCCCAGCGCCCCGGAATGCACGTGCCCGATGGTCCAGTCGGTGTAATGCGACAGCGAATTCACGGCCCGGATCGACATCACCGGCCCCTCGAAGGTGGACATGCCGTAGAACCCGATCGCCAGCACCATCATGCGGATCACCGGATCGGTGCGCAGCTTGTCCCAGGCGCCGCTCAACGTCATCAGACCGTTGATCATGCCGCCCCAGCTCGGCATCCACAGGATGATGGAAAACACCATGCCCAGCGTGCTCGCCCAATCGGGCAGCGCGGTATAATGCAGATGGTGCGGACCGGCCCAGATATACAGAAAGATCAGCGCCCAGAAGTGGATGATCGACAGCTTGTAACTATAGACGGGCCGCTCGGCCTGCTTGGGCACGAAATAGTACATCATCCCCAGGAACCCGGCGGTCAGGAAAAACCCGACCGCGTTGTGACCGTACCACCACTGCGTCATCGCATCCTGCACACCGGAAAACAGCTGCACGGACTTGCCGCCCCAGATGCTGACCGGCACCGCCAGGTTGTTGACCACGTGCAGCATGGCGACCGTCACGATAAAGGCCAGGTAGAACCAGTTCGCCACGTAGATATGCGGCTCTTTCCGCTTGATCACCGTGCCCAGGAACACCGCCAGGTAGGCCACCCAGACAACCGTCAGCCACAGGTCGATATACCACTCCGGCTCGGCATATTCCTTGGACTGGGACCCGCCCAGGACATAGCTCAGCGCCGCCATCACGATGAACAGGTTGTAACCCCAGAACACGAACCACGCCAGGTTGCCGCCCCACAGCCGCACCGCGCTGGTGCGCTGCACGACATAGAAACTGGTACAGATCAGCGCATTGCCCCCAAAGGCAAAGATCACCGCACTGGTGTGCAGCGGGCGCAGGCGGCCAAAGTTCAGATACCCATCGGCCCAGCCGAAATTCAGCGCCGGAAACGCCAGCTGAAAGGCGATGAACACCCCCACCAGAAACCCGACGACGCCCCAGAACGCCGTTGCCACCACCCCGAACCGAATCACGTCGTCCATGTATTCGCCCGACAGATCGCGCACCACGACCTCTTCATCGGTGTGCCGCAGCACCACGATGAACATCCCCGCCGACACCGCCATCACCACCAGCGCATTGACCATATAGGCCAGGTCGCGTGCGTAATTCGCCGCGATTGCCGCCATCAGCGTGACAATCGCCAGCACGATCAGCTTTACTGCATTTGTCATATTCGTCCCTCTGTCCGTCCGGGCTGTCGGCCCCGCGCCGGGGTCCGTCCCGTCGCGCATTCGCGTCCTTGCCCGGCTGCTTATCACCGCTGCGTGATCGGCTTTCCTTGATCTGCATCAATCGCCACGGGCGGCTTGACCCAGATCAGGGCGGCGCATGGACAGGCGTGCTGGAATGGCCTCATCGCAATGCCAAGAGAGGGAGGCTGGAATGGCCTACAAATCTATCTTCACGGTCGTCACGCAAAACGATGACGCCCGGATTGTCCTCGACAACGCCGTCACCGTTGCCATCCGGCAGGACGCGCATCTCGATGTGCTCTGCCTCGGCATCGACCGCAGCCAGGTCGGCTATTACTACCCCGGTGAAAACGCGCTGATCCTGCAAGAGGCGATCGACACCGCCGTGGCCGAATCACGCGACCTGGAAAAGACCGTCACCCAGGCAATGGCCGGGGCGGAACTGCGCTGGTCCAGCGAGGCCGACGTGACACAGCTCGGCGACATCGGTCGCCATGTCGGCTGGCGCGCACGCTTTGCCGATCTCGTCGTCCTGCCAAAGCCCTACGGCCCGAACCGCCAGTCCGAACATGAACAGATCACCGAAGCCTGCCTGTTCGAAGGCCGCGCCCCGATCCTGATCCTGCCCGCGCAGGCCACCCCCGAGGCGCTGAAAACCCCGCTGATCGCCTGGAACGAAACACCCGAGGCCCTCGCCGCCGTGCGCGCCGCCCTGCCGCTGCTGCAACAGGCGCGCGACGTGCATATCGTGGTGATCGACCCGCCAGTGCATGGCCCGAACCGTTCCGATCCGGGCGGCCTGCTCGCGACATGGCTGGCCCGCCACGGCGTCTCGGCCAGTATCGAGGTCGTGGCGAAAACCATGCCCCGCGTCTCCGACCAGATCAGCCGCCACGCGCAGGACATCTCGGCGGATCTGATCGTCATGGGCGGCTATGGTCATTCGCGGTTCCGCCAGGCGATCCTGGGCGGCGCCACCCGCAACATGCTGGAGGCCAGCGAACTGCCGATCTTCCTGGCGCACTGAACCTCCGAAAACCGGGGCAGCGCGTCTCTCCCCCCGCTGCCCCACCTTGCCCCAGAACTGGCGTTGCACCCAAACTGCCCTCCCCCCAAACTGGTGTCGCCCTGAGCTGCCTTGCCCTGAGCGCCCCGCCTCTCGGCCTGCGCGCACCGCCCGATCATCCCCCCGGGATGCACCCCGCCCGTGTCCTGCCGGATCGACCCTACCGAGTGTGCACCACCGACCGCGCCCCACTGCACATGTCTCGCCACACCCCGGCGCAGACGCGACGCCCTCCCTGTCATCTGGCCCGAAATACCCCGGGTGAGGCGCCCCGCGCCGAGGGCAGAGCCCTCCCTCCCGCGCTCCGCACGCGCGTCTCCCCGCTGCCCGGTCGGGGGCTTTTCCGCACCGTTCGGATACCGCTTCGATACCGTCAAGATACCGACGTCCGAATCCTTTAATTTCAAGGGCTTGCACGACTGGGGACCGCCCCTTCACACCACCGCGTCACACCGCCGCCACCGCACCGCTGTGGGCACAAAAAAATGCCCCGCGCTCGCGCAGGGCATCTCCTGTCGTCCCGCGGCGACATCTCAGCTCAGGATACCGCCGTCGCTGTCATCCCCGGCTTCTTCCAGCAGGCGGCTGAAATCGGGCACGACGACATGACGCGTGCCCTCCAGCACGATCACCCCGTCGCGCTTCAGGGCCGAGATCTGCCGGCTCACGGTTTCCAGCGTCAGCCCCAGGTAATCTGCCATCGCCTCGCGCGTCAGCGGCAGATCAAAGACCAGTTTTCCGTTGGGAGTCATCAGGTTGAGCGTCGCATCCCGCCGCGCCACGATGGCCAGCAGGCTGGCGATCTTCTCGCGTGCGGTCTTGCGCCCCAGCACCAGCATCCATTCACGCGCCGCATCCAGTTCGTCCAGTGTCATCTGCAAGAGACGCTGCGCGATATGCGGCGTCGTCTCCATCAGCTGCTCGAACGGCTTCTTGCGAAAACAGCACATGACCAGCCCGGTCGTCGCCACCACGTCATAGGCAGCCCCGTCGCGGCCCGGCCGCCCCACGAAATCCGACGGCAGCAACAGCCCCACCATCTGCGTACGGCCGTCCTCCATCGCCTGCGTCAGCGTCGCCACGCCCGAAACGACGGACCCGACGAACTCCATCCGATCCCCCGCCCACACGACAGTCTGCCCCGCCTCGAAGCTGCGGTAATACTTGATTTCTTCCAACACGGCCAATTCATCGGCGTCACAGCGGGCGCAGACTGCCCGATGCCGTATCGGGCAAGCTTTACAATCTTGCGTGGAATGGGCGAGGTCAGTGTGCAGCATGATCGCCTGTATGTTGCCGGTGGCAGATTGATCTGGGTCAAGGAGGTCTCAGTGAGGCCCTGTTAAATCCTATGCCCATGGATATCAAAACGCAATTGTCCCGCCACGGCCTGTTTGACGCGAAAGTTCCGCGTTACACCAGCTATCCCACGTCGCCGCACTTCTCGGATGTGACCGGGCCTGCGGCCCATGCCGACTGGATCGCCGCCATCCCCCCTGGAGCGGCCATCTCGCTCTATATCCACGTGCCGTTCTGCCGTCACCTCTGCTGGTTCTGCGCCTGTCGAACGCAGGGCACGCAGAGCACGGCCCCCGTTGCGGCCTACCTGCAAACCCTTCTGAGCGAACTGAGAATGCTCAAGGCTCACCTGCCCGAAGGGGTCGCGCTCTCGCGCCTGCACTGGGGCGGCGGTACGCCCACACTGTTGACGCCCGCGATGATGGAAACCCTTGCCGGCGCCATTGCCGATGTCGCCCCCCTGGCACCCCACGCCGAGTTCTCGGTCGAGATCGACCCCAATGAGGTCGACGACGCGCGTCTTTCCGTGCTTTCGGCGGCAGGCATGAATCGCGCCTCGATCGGCGTGCAGGATTTCGACCCCCAGATCCAAAAGTGCATCGGACGCGAGCAGAGCTACGAGGTGACACGCGATGTTGTCGCTGCAATCCGCGATCACGGTGTCTACAGCCTCAACGCCGATATCCTCTATGGGCTACCGCATCAGACACCGGGAAAGATCACCCAGAGCGTTCAGAAATTGCTATCGCTCAGCCCCGACCGCGTTGCGTTGTATGGGTATGCCCACGTGCCCTGGATGGCGCGCCGTCAGAGCTTGCTGCCCGCCGATACACTGCCCGCCCCCGAACAGCGCCTTGCCCTGTTCGAGGTCGCGCGCCAGATGTTCCAATGGGACGGCTACGCGGAAATCGGCATAGACCACTTTGCCCTTGCAGGCGACGGGCTTGAGATCGCCCAGAAAGCCGGCCTGCTACGGCGCAACTTCCAAGGTTACACGGACGACACCTCAGATGTGCTGATCGGCGTCGGGGCGTCTTCCATCTCTCGGTTTCCGCAGGGGTATACCCAGAACAACGCCGCCACCTCGGGATATACGGCCGCCATCCGAAACAGCGTCTTTTCGACCGTGCGAGGACATGCCTTCACACATGAAGACCGCCTGCATGGCCGGATCATCGAGGCGCTGATGTGCGACTTCGAGGTCCGCACCGGCGAACTTTCCGCGCATTTCGACGTCGCGCCAACTGCGTTGACCGCAATGTTCAACGAGGTCGCGGCCCAGTTTCCCGATCTCCTGCGCGTCACGACAGATGGGCTGTTCATCCCGCAGCCAGTGCGCCCGCTGACGCGAATGATTGCCCGTGCCTTTGATCGTTACGACACTGCGCCCGCCCGTCATTCGTCGGCGATCTGAGGCGCCAAGCCGTCAGCGATCCAACGCGGCGGCAAAAAGATCCTGGGTATAGGCAGCCTGCGGGGCATCAAACACCTGCGCCGCCGTGCCGCTTTCCACCACGTCACCTTGCCGCATCACCATCACCCGGTGCGACATGGCGCGCACAACTTTCAGATCATGGCTGATAAAGACATATGCCAGACCGTATTTCTGCTGCAAATCGCGCAGCAAATCGACGATCTGCACCTGCACCGTCATATCCAGCGCCGACGTGGGTTCGTCCAGCACCACCAGCTTGGGCCGCAGGATCATTGCGCGGGCGATAGCAATGCGTTGCCGCTGCCCGCCGGAAAACTCGTGCGGATAGCGATGCATCGCTGCCGGATCCAGCCCGACTTCGCGCATCACTTCGGCGACCAGATCACGCTGCGGACGACCATCCCCGATCTTGTGGATCGACAGCCCCTCGGCGATGATCTGTTCGCACGTCATCCGAGGGCTGAGGGAGCCAAAGGGATCCTGAAAGACGATCTGCATATCCTTGCGCAGATGACGTAGCTGCCCGGTGGACCACTGACGGATGTCCTGACCTTCAAATCGGATCTGCCCCTCGGACCCGATCAACCGCATCAGGGCCATGGCCAACGTCGATTTGCCTGACCCGGATTCCCCGATGACCCCTAGGGTTTCACCGGCATGAACGGTCAGCGTGGCGTCGTTGACCGCCTTTACGTACCCGACCGTGCGCTTCATCAGGCCCGCCTTGATCGGAAACCAGATGCGCAGGTTTTCGGCCTCGAGCACGGCAGGCGCATCCGTCGCCGCGGCCTGGGGGGCGCCTGTGGCAGCGGCAGACAGCAGCATCTGTGTATAGGGGTGCTGCGGGTTGGCAAAAATCTGGTCTGTCGGGCCTGTTTCGACGATCTCCCCATCCTTCATGACGCAGACGCGGTCGGCGATGCGGCGCACGATTCCAAGATCATGCGTGATGAACAGCAACCCCATGGAGTTGTGATCCTTGAGCTCGGCCAGCAGTTCCAGGATCTGCGCCTGGATCGTCACGTCGAGCGCGGTTGTCGGTTCATCGGCAATCAGCAGGCCCGGCCGGTTGGCCAGGGCCATGGCAATCATGACGCGCTGACGCTGTCCGCCGGAAAGTTCATGAGGATAAGCGGTCAGGCGGGATTCCGCATCGCGGATACCGACCTGGTTCAGCAATGCGATAGAACGTTCGCGCGTCTCGGAGGTGATGATCCACGTGCGCAGGCGCGACGCCAGCAGGTATTTCCCGGCCCAGAGCACCGCGGTCAGCCCCGCCGCCCACCCCATCGCAACAAGCACCCCCGGCAATAGATCAGCGCCGAATGCCGGCAGGAAAGCCAGGCTCGGTTCGCTCGGCGCGGTGGACACGAAACTGGCATAGGCCGCCAGTGCCACCAGAAAGACCGCGACGCCGATGAAGAACGGCAGAGGCGTGAAGTTCATCCAGCCTTCGAGGAACCGCTTGCCCCTGCCGCGCCCCTTCAGCCCCTGGTGTAGCGCCATGGATTCAGCCAGCTGCTTTTCGATGGTGTGCAACGGGTTGAGCGATGTCATCGGCTCCTGAAAGATGAAGCTGATGTCATTGCCGCGCACCTTGCGCAGCAGCTGGGCATCGGCGCCGATCATCTCTTGCCCATCAAAGGTCGCACTGCCCGAAACCTCGGCGTTGTCCCCCAGCAAGGCGACTGTGGACATGGCCGTCACGGATTTTCCCGACCCCGACTCTCCCACCAAGGCCACGGTTTCGCCACGGTCGACGGAAAAGCTGACGCCCTTCACGGCCTCGTGCCTCTGGCCGTCCTGGCGGAACGCGATGCGCAGGTCGCGGACCTCAAGTATGCTCATTGAAACGTCTTTCTGGGGTCGAAGGCATCGCGCACCCCTTCAAAGATGAAGACCAGCAGCGACAGCATCAAGGCGAACACGATGAAGGACGTGAATGCCAGCCAAGGCGCCTGCAGATTTTCCTTGGCCTGCAACGTCAACTCGCCCAGCGATGGCGAGGACGACGGGAGCCCGAACCCGAGGAAGTCGAGCCCGGCAAGCGTCGAGATGGTGCCGGTGACAATGAAGGGCATCATGGTCAGGGTCGCGACCATGGCATTGGGCAGCATGTGGCGGAACATGATGGTGCGGTTCGACACCCCAAGCGCCTTGGCCGCACGCACGTATTCCAGGTTGCGAGCCCGCAGGAATTCAGCGCGCACGACTCCCACAAGGGCCATCCAGCCAAACAGCACGGTCAACCCGACAAGCAGCCAGAACCCGCGTCCCAAAATCGCGAACAGGATGATGATGACATAGAGAGAGGGTGTGGAGGACCAGACCTCGATAATGCGCTGGAACAGCAGGTCGACCCAACCGCCGAAAAAGCCCTGAACCGCGCCGGCAACAATGCCGATCAAAGACGACAGCGCGGTCACGATCAGGGTGAACAGGATCGACAGGCGAAAACCATAAATCACCCGTGCAAGTACATCGCGTTTCGTATCGTCCGTTCCGAGCAGGTTTTCCGCACTGGGCGGCAACGGGGCCGCACCCGGTCGGTCCACGGGGCTGTCATAGGAATAGGGGATCGGTGGCCAGATCGACCAGCCGTTTTCGATCGCCTCGCCATCGACGACGCCATCCTCGGCATCTGCCATGACCCCTTCGGGATCGTCGAAACAACTATCCAGACCACCGCTGTGAATAAGGCATTGCACCTCGGGGTCGCGATAGATCGCCTCGGTCTTGAAGTCGCCGCCAAAGGCCGTCTCGGGGTAGAACCGGAAGATCGGCATGTAATATTCGCCCCGATAATTGACGAGGATCGGTTTGTCGTTCGCGACGAATTCTGCAAACAGCGAAATACCGAACAACACCGCAAAGACGATCAGCGACCAGAATGCGCGACGGTTGCGGCGAAAGTTTCGCCACCGGCGCTGGTTCAGCGGCGAAAGCCAGCGTTTCGGGGCGTCGGGCACCGGAGCGGGCGCATCGTGGCCGGGAATGCGGGGTGGCGCGGTTTCAGGCTGCATCGGGTCTGTCATGGCCTAGCCCTCGCGCTTTTCGAAGTCGATACGCGGATCGACGAAGACATACATCAGATCGGACACGATCCCCACGACCAGTTGCATGAGCCCGAAAATGAACAGCGTGCCGAAGATCACCGGGTAGTCGCGCGCCACCGCGGCCTCGAATCCAAGCCGTCCGAGACCATCGAGAGAAAAGATCGTTTCGATAATCAGGCTTCCGGCGAAGAACACGCTGATGAAAACACCCGGGAATCCCGCAATCACGATCAGCATGGCGTTGCGGAACACGTGACCGTACAGAACACGGCGTTCGCTTTGCCCCTTTGCCCGCGCGGTCATGACGTATTGCTTCTTGATCTCGTCCAGGAACGAATTCTTGGTCAGCAGCGTCAGGGTGGCGAAAGCCGAGATGGTCGAGGCAAGGACCGGCAGCGCGATGTGCCAAAGGTAATCCAACGCCTTGCCGGCCCATGACAACTGGTTGAAATTGTCCGACGTAAGGCCGCGCAAGGGAAAGAACTGCCAGTAGGACCCACCGGCGAACAGCACCAGCAACAGGATCGCGACCAGAAACCCGGGGATCGCATAGGCCACGATGATGACGCCCGATGTCCAGTTGTCAAAGCTGGAGCCGTCCTTGACCGCCTTGCGAATACCCAGCGGGATCGACACCAGATAGGCAATCAGCGTCGACCAGAGACCGAGGGTGATCGACACCGGCATTTTTTCCAGGACCAGGTCAATGACACTGACCGAGCGGAAATAACTGTCCCCGAAATCCAGCCGCACGTAGTTCCAAAGCATCAGGCCGAACCGTTCAAGCGGCGGCTTGTCAAAGCCGAATTCCTTTTCCAGCTTTTCAATGAATTCAGGCGGCAGCCCACGCGCGCCCGCATAGGCGGAATCGTTCGAGCCCAGCATATCGGCGGCATCTCCGCCACCACCGGTAAATCCAGCCGTGACATCGCCCTGCCCCTGCACCTGAGCGATGATCTGCTCGATCGGCCCGCCAGGCACGAACTGCGTCAGCGTGAAGTTGATGATCATCATGCCCAGAAGCGTCGGTATGACCAACAGCAGGCGGCGAAGAATGTAGGCTCCCATCTGGCTGGTTTACCTCATCGCGCCAGCGGCCTTCAACTTGGCCGCCTTGTCCGCATTGTACCACCAGAAATCGAGGTAGCCGAGGTCATAGGGCGGGATGTCGGGATGTTCGAACATGTCGTAGTAGGCCACCCAGTATCCGGCCTTGTACCACGTTGGAACCATCAGCATTTCGTACCGTAGTGCCCGGTCGAGAGCGCGCAGGGAGGCATCCTGTTCCTCCTGACTTTGCGTCTCGAGCGAGGCGAGAATGATTTGATCGACGAGGTCACTGGCCAGCCCCGCCGGATTGAACACCGAGAATGCGGCTTCGGAAGAACCATACATCTGCATCAGGCCCGTGCCAGTCCCCAGTCCCGCACGATAGCCGTCATAGACCATGTCGTATTCGCGGTTGCGACTGCGATTGGTATATTGGCTGGGGTCGACCTTTTCAAAATCCGGCCGGATGCCGATCGCTTTCAGGTTCAGGGCATAGTTGTCCAGCACAGGTTCGAGCGAGCTGGCCGAGGCAGAGTTTATCGGGAAATCGATGGACAGCACCTCGCCTTGCGCATTCCGGCGGATACCATCATCGCCAACGGCCCAACCGGCATCGTCCAGCAATTTCATCGCCTTGCGGAGATTTCCACGATCATTCAGACGTTCGGGTGAACTGACGTGGATCCCAACGGGTGGCTCGGACTTGAGTGCGTCCGGCACCAGATCGCCCAGGCCCTCGAGAAACGCGAGGTCTTCGCCTGTCGGGACTCCGTTCGCCTGAAGCGGCGTATCCTGAAAATAGCTCTCACGGTGCTTGAACAGGCCATATTGCAGGCTCTCATTCGTCCACTCGAAATTGTATGCCAGCGCAATTGCCTCGCGCACACGCTTGTCCTTGAACTTTTCCCGGCCGAGGTTGAAGACGAAGCCCACGTTATTTGGCGGGATACCGTCAGGCAGCTCTGCCTTGACAACATGTCCCGCTTGAATTGCGGGAAAATCGTATTGCGTCGCCCATTGCCGAGAGCTGGTTTCGATGCGGAACGTATATTCGCCCGCCTTGAATGCCTCGAATGCAGCGGATTCGTCTGCAAAATACTCCACCCGGATCGTGTCGAAGTTATAGCGCCCCTTGTTGAGCGGCAGATCCTTGCCCCAGTAGTCGGGGTTGCGCTTATAGGTGATGCGGCGGTTCACGTCGTAACTGTCCAGCATGTATGGCCCGGACCCCGGAGAGGTCTCGAAGCGCGGTTCATCCAGGCGCGCACCGGTTTCCTCGAACCACTTCTTGCTGAACACGGTTGTCGCGCCGACCTGGTCGATCAGGGACCGGCGTGATATGTCGGTCGCAAAGGTGAACTTGACCGTATAGTCATCCAGCGCCTCGGCTCCGAGAACGCGCTTCTTGACCCCTGCAGAATACGACGGCAGCCCCTGTTCAATGAACAGGTTGTGCGAAAACACGACATCATGTGCCGTCAGCGGCGTGCCATCGGAAAATTTCGCGTCCTTGCGCATGTGAAAGATGACCCAGGTCTTGCCCTCGTCATACTCCAGGCTCTCGCAAAGCAGGCAGTAAGACCCGTTGTAGTCATCCGCCGCCTCGCCCAGCAGGCTTTCGTACATGGTCGAGGCCAGCGCACCCGCTCGCCCCTTTACGGTGAAAGGGTTTAGTGAATCGAACGTGCCCGAAGCCTGAATCGCGATATCGCCCCCCTTGGGCGCATCGACGTTGACGAAATCCAGATGGTCGAAATCGGCCGGGTACTTCAGTTCACCGAAATAGGAGTAGCCATGGCTCTTGATGATTTTCTCATCGCCCGTGGCGCTTTCCGTTGTCTCGGACGGCTCGCTCGGGGCTTCCTGTGCCCGTGCATCCGGCGCGACAAAGGCAAAAGTCGCAGCGGTCAGCGCCCCGAGTGCCAGCAATCTACGCCGCGACAAAGGCGCCTGAAACGGCAGTTGCATTGTTGCGATACGGAACGCGGGACGGTGCATTGAGGGCTCCTCGTCTATCCTTCTGGGCGCATTCGGCGTTTTGCCGCGAACCGATTTCTACCGATCCAGCCTGACAGGTAGGCTAATGTCGCATCTTGGCCATGTTCAAGTTGAGATTGCGTGAAGCCGTTGTGATCGGCAGGCCTCCACGTGAAAAAGGCCGCCAGCCCTGAGGCTGACGGCCCTGAAAAGCATCGCCCAGACCGGGATCAGTTCGACAGAGAGTCGAGATAGGCGATCACGTTGGCCCGGTCTTCGACCTTTGGCAGACCGGCAAAGGTCATCTTGGTACCCGGCGCAGCGCTACGCGGATTGGTCAGGAAAGTGTCAAGGTGCTCAGGCGTCCAGACATCGAAATGCTCTTCTAGGGCACCGGAGTAGCTGAACCCATCAACCGAATCGACGGCACGGTTGACCACACCATCCAGGTGCGGGCCGGTCGCGTTGGTGCCATCAACCTTGTGGCAGGCCTTGCACTTGTTGAAAACACGTTCGCCGGCACCCGCATCTGCAGAGGCAAAGACTTCTTCGAAGGATGGGCCTTCGGCCTCGGCACCGTCACCTTCGGCCGAGGCGGTCTCGATCAGATAGCCTTGGGCGTGTTCTTCCGCACCATGTTCGCCATAGCCGGTTTCGTAAAGCAGATCGCCCGCCCAGTTCCCCAAAAGGAAAACCAGAAGGGTGCCGCATACGCCGCCAACGATCTTCGTGATAGTCATTGTATCAAACATGAAAAGCCGCGCCCCTGATGAATCCGTCGCAAGTGTTTCGGCGGGTATCTATCCGCTTCCCCTCGCTCAACGCAAGGTGTAGTTACCGCGACCAATCGCCCTTTATGGCGATATGTCCAGAATAACACGGAATTAATCGTCATGAATCGTCGCATCGCGTTCCAGGGAGAGTTGGGTGCCTATTCCCATCAGGCCTGTGTCGAGGCGAAGCCGGAGTTCGAGCCGCTTCCCTGCCGCAGCTTCGAGGATGCCATTGCCGCCGTGCTGGATGGCACCGCTGAACTGGCGATGCTGCCCGTGGACAACTCTACCTTCGGACGTGTCGCGGACATGCACTACCTGCTGCCGGGCAGTGGGCTGAATATCGTCGGCGAGGCGTTCGTGCGGGTGCATATCAATCTGCTGGCGCTGCCGGGGACCAAGCTGGAGGAGATTACCTCCGCCACTTCGCACCAGATGTTGTTGGGACAATGCCGAGCCTTCCTGTCCGAACATGGCATCAGCCGCGTCACAGGCGCCGACACGGCTGGGTCCGCGCTGCTGATCTCTCAGCAGAGCGACCGGACCAGGGCCGCACTGGCCAGTGAACTGGCAGGCGAAGTCTATGGACTGGACGTGCTGGCGCGTCATATCGAAGATCAGGCCAACAACACGACGCGGTTCCTGATCATGTCGCGCGACCCGGACATGCGCCGGCGTGGTGACCATGGCATGATCACCACCCTGGTCTTCGAGGTTCGCAACATTCCTGCGGCGCTTTACAAGGCCATGGGCGGCTTTGCGACGAACGGCATCAACATGACCAAGCTGGAAAGCTACATGGTAGGGGGCAGCTTTACCGCCACCCAATTCTATGCCGATATCGAAGGCCATCCCGAAGATGCCAATGTGAAACTGGCACTGGACGAGCTGGGGTATTTTTCATCCAAGCTGGAAATCCTGGGCGTCTATCCGGCGGATGCGCAACGCGGCTGACCCTGCGGCCGCTTCATCAGACCTGACACCTTGACCCGGACCACTGTGGGCGAAGGCGGTGCGCGCGCCAACCCTGCCCGCTCAGGCCCGTCGCGATTTCTGCTTGCCTTCGATCGAGGCCGCCAGGTCGGACAACCTGTCCTGAAGGCGCTGCTGCATCGTACTTCGTGCCAGCCGCAATGACTGCACCAGCAGGCGCGCGGACAGGGTCTGAGGCTTTATCTCGGTTTCGAAACGCAGGCGTGTCCGGCTGCGCGACAGCGCCACCAGCTCAACCTTGATCGCGCCTGCCATGCCTTCGGATATGGCCGACATGCTCATCCGTTCGGGGTCGTCGAAATCCACCACGGTCAGGCGAAAGATGCGGGTTTTGCCACGCAGAGGAAAGGCGACGTCCCAGCAATTCTGGCTGTCGCCCTCTTCGATACGCTGAACGCTTGCACCACGACGTATCGCCGATCGTTCGAAACTCTTGAAATCCGTGACTCTGGCGAAAACCGTCTGGATCGGAGCTTCGATGTCCTCTTTCGCAACGATTTTCATAAATTGCCGCCGTGTTTCAGGTGGATCATGTTCACACCCGAAACAATCGCGTCAATCCAGACGGTCCGCAAGCCAATTACGTAGAAGAAATTCTGCAATTGCGCCCTTTCTGGGTGGCCGAATCAACGGATGGTCGCCGGCGAAAACCGTCGACAGCTCCTCGCGGCTTACCCAGAGGGCTGCTTCGATTTCCAACGGGTCGACGTCGATCCGGTCTGAAAGAGCCGTGCCGCGGCACCCGAACATCAGCGAGTTTGGAAAGGGCCAGGGCTGACAGCACAGGTATTCGACCGCCCCGACAGGCACCGAAGTTTCTTCCTGCACTTCGCGGCGGACAGCAGCCTCGATCGTTTCGCCCGGTTCGACAAAACCTGCCAGCAAGGAATACATCCCCTCGGGCCATTCGGGCGAGCGCCCCAGCAAGACCTGATTGTCCCGGGTGATCAACATGATCACCACAGGGTCGGTCCTGGGAAAATGGCGCGCTCCGCAGGATGGACAGCGCCGTTGCCATCCGGCCTCGATCACATCGCTCGGCTCACCGCAGCAGGCGCAGAACCGATGCGTCGCGTGCCAAGCATAAACTGCCTTCGCGGTTGCGGCCAACTCTGCATCCTGTCGTGACAGCCGTGCCATGACGCTGCGCAGATCGACAAAGATTTCATCGACAGTCAGAGATCGGGACAAAGGAAAACCCTGCGTCGGCCAGGCCTGCGCCGGGTCGGGAAAGCCACCCTGTTCGGGAGCCAGCGCCGTGAGATCCAGCGCGAATAACGGCGTGCCATCGTCCAGACCCAGAAATACGGCGGCTGCACCGACCTCGATCAGGGTAGAAGCGGCCACAGACATGCGAACCAGCGCGGCCTCGGCATCGACGAGGATACTGCCGCGCCAGAACAGTATCATCTGTGCCTCGGTGGCCTCCATGGCTGCCCGCATCGCTTCGGAATTACTCCTCAGGTGGGCGGCCCTGTCCAGGCCAGATCCACCAAACGTCACCTCCTCGGCAATTGCGACTGTCATGGGCTCTCCTTGAGACATTTGCCGCAACCTGCCCGCTTGCCTGAGGGAGCGCAATGTTGAAAGATCAGGCATCGACGCGCAAATCCAGGGCTATCAGCCGGGCAAAGTGGGCCCTTTGACGGCACCTCCGGTAACGTCACCCGGAAACCTTTATGGCAATGTCATGCGCAAGCCGCATGATGCGCGTCTACGAAACCGAGGGAGTCCAACATGTCGAATTCCAAATCATCCCACCTGTCGCGCCGAGGCTTCCTTGCCGGCACAGTCGCCGGTGCATCCTTGCTCAGCCTTCATCCCTTTTCGGCCCGCGCCGCTGGCGCGCAGGCCCACCTGCGCATCATGGAAACGACCGACCTGCACGTGCACGTGTTCCCTTACAACTACTACGCCGACAAGGCCGACGACACCGTTGGCCTGGCGCGGACTGCAGCCCATGTCGACACCATTCGCGCCGAAGCAACGAACTCGATGCTGATCGACAACGGCGACTTCCTTCAGGGTAACCCGCTGGGCGACTACATCGCCTATGAACGCGGCATGAAGGAAGGCGACATGCACCCCGTGATCGCCGCGATGAATACGCTTGGCTACGAAGCCTCAACTCTGGGCAACCATGAATTCAACTACGGCCTCGACTTCCTGATGAAGTCCGTCGCGGGTGCCAATTTCCCGGTGATCTCGGCCAACGTGGTCAAGGAAATGGCCGCCAGCCCGACCGGTGACAAGACGCTGCTGCCGCCTTACGTGATCCTCGACAAGACCATCGTCGTGGGCGACGGCAGCGCGCACCCCATCAAGATCGGCCTGATCGGATTCGTACCGCCGCAGATCATGAACTGGGATCGCAAGAACCTTGAGGGCAAGGTAAATGCCCGCGACATCGTCGAGACGGCCCGTGCCTACGTACCGCAGATGAAGGAAGAGGGAGCCGATATCATCATCGCGCTGTCCCATTCCGGCATCGGGTCGGCAAACCACGAAGATGGCATGGAAAACGCCTCGGTGCCGCTCGCCGCGGTCGAGGGGATCGATGCCCTGCTGACCGGCCACTCTCACCTCGTCTTCCCCTCGCCCACATTCGACAATTTCGCGGCAGTCGACGTGTCCGCCGGCACGATTCACGGCAAGCCCGCCGTCATGGGCGGCTTCTGGGGCTCGGATCTGGGCGTGATCGACCTGCTGCTGGAGCGCGAAGGCAATGAATGGCGCGTGGTTGCCACCGAAAGCGAGGCCCGCTCGATCTACAAGCGCAACGAAGATCGCTCGATCGACCCGCTGGTCGAAAGCGTGCCGACGGTACTTGCCGCGGCCCAGCAACAGCACGACGAGACGCTGGCCTATGTTCGCCGTGCCGTGGGCAAGACGGACACGCCGCTGCATTCCTATTTTGCACTGGTCGCCGATGATCCCTCGGTTCAGGTCGTATCAAATGCGCAGGAATGGTACATCAAGGACATGATGGTCGGCACCGAATTCGAAGGCTTGCCAATTCTCTCTGCCGCCGCGCCCTTCAAGGCCGGTGGTCGCGGTGGCCCCGAGTATTATACCGAAGTGCCCGTGGGCGATGTCGCGATCAAGAACGTCTCGGACCTCTACCTGTATCCCAACACAATTCGCGCGGTAAAGATCGACGGCGCGCAGCTGCGTGGCTGGCTGGATCGGTCGGCCGGCATGTTCAACCAGATCGAACCCGGCGCAACCGACGCGCCGCTGCTGAACACATCCTTCCCCAGCTACAACTTTGACGTGATCGACGGCGTGACCTACAAGATCGACCTGTCCAAACCGTCTCGCTACGATGGCGACGGCGTCGAGGTCAGCACTCAAAGCCGCATCGTGGACCTGGCCTATCAGGGCAAGCCCGTGACGGACGACATGACCTTCATCGTGGCAACAAACAACTATCGCGCCTCGGGCGGCGGCCATTTCCCCGGCACGGGCGATACCGTCGTGTTCGAGGGGCCGGATACCAACCGCGACATCATCGTGCGTTACATCGTCGACAAGGGCACGATCAGCCCGAAAGCCGACGCCAACTGGACCTTTGCGCCGATGCCCGACACGACAGTGCTGTTCGAAACCGGCCCGGGTGCCGCGAAATACGCCGACAGTGTCCAAGGGGTCGACATCGAACCTGCGGGTGAAGGCGAAGGCGGCTTTGCCTTGTTCCGCATCATGCTCTGACACGATAGCAGTTGAACATGCACAGGGCCGCAGCGCGGACTCCGGCCCTGTGCGCCCCGGCGCCCCGCCTAAGTTCTCGCAACGGAAGGCAAATCCGACCCTTTTCACAAGGTGTTGCGAATCCGGTCGGCGCCCCCTATATCAGCGATCGAGAGGTTGGCGCGGGCGAGCGCCTCGCCAACCCGGTCAGGTCCGGAAGGAAGCAGCCGTAACGAGCCCCGCTTGGGTCGTTGTCCAGCCTCTCACCTTTCCCCGCATCCAGCGCCGAGGGCGCCTGCGGGGGCGTCTTTCCCAGAACATTTACACTTACAGCTCCCGGGCGTTGAACGTATCGCAGCTGGTTATTTCGCCGGAAGTGTAGCCGGTCGTGAACCAGCGCGAACGTTGTTCAGACGTCCCATGCGTAAAGGTGTGCGGCTGCGGTACCCGCCCCGCCCGACGTTGCAGACGGTCATCGCCGATCATGCGCGCCGCATTCACCGCCTCGTCGATATCACCAGGTTCCAACAGCGCATCGACATGGGCGGCCCAGACCCCGGAAAGGCAATCTGCCTGCAACTCCAGCCGTACGGTCGCGGCGTTGCCCTGGGCCTCGGTCGCACCGCGTCGATAGCTGTCGACCTGATCCAGAATCCCGAGCTGGTTTTGCACATGGTGTGCGACCTCATGCGCGATGACGTAGGCCGCGGCGAAATCACCCTCAGCGCCCAGCTGGCGTGACAGGGTGTTGAAAAAATCGGTGTCCAGATAGGCTTTCTGATCCAGCGGGCAGTAAAACGGACCGGTCGCACCTGACGCCCCGCCACACGGACTGCTTGTCACCTGTGAAAACATCACAAGGCGCGGCGGCTGATAGGCCTCGCCGACCTGTTGGGGAAAAACTTCGCCCCAGACATCCTCCGTACTGGCCAGGACTTGCGACACGAAGACGCCTGCCTGCTCTTCCTCAGCGCTCAGCTCTCGGGTGGTTTGCTGGGTTTGCGGCGCAGCGGCGCCGTTCAGGATCGGGGTGACATCGATACCCGTGAACCAACCGATGGCCAGCACAACCAGGACACCGCCGAGGCCCAGACCACCTCCGATCATCCGGCCACCGCCGCCGGATCGCCGACGATCCTCGATATTCGAACTGGTTCTTGTGCCCCGCAGACGCATCAAAGTCTCCTCTCACGGGCAACGCGCCCTTATATGTGCAGGGCCAATGTGCGAAACAGGGATATGGTTCCCTCGCAGCATCTCGCTGCCGGGAGACCCGGCGTCGCCGTTGGCGGTGGACGCTGACTGCGCTGCCCTTTAACCTTGGGGCGACACCCACCACCGGCCCCGTGCCGGACCGCTACCGGAACAGGCCCCGCATGACTGAAACCGAGCAGACATCCCCTGGCGCCTACCAGGTTCTGGCCCGCAAGTACCGGCCGGAAACCTTTGCCGACCTGGTCGGTCAGGACGCAATGGTGCGCACCCTCAAGAACGCCTTTGCCTCTGACAGGATCGCGCAGGCCTTCATCATGACAGGCATCCGTGGCACCGGGAAAACCACGACGGCACGGATCATCGCCAAGGGGATCAACTGTATCGGCCCCGACGGAAACGGCGGACCCACCACCGAACCTTGTGGCAAATGCGAACACTGCCGCGCCATCATGGAGGGGCGGCACGTCGACGTGATGGAGATGGACGCGGCCTCCAACACCTCGGTCAACGACATCCGAGAAATCATCGACAGCGTGAATTACCGCGCCGCATCAGCGCGTTACAAGATCTATATCATCGATGAGGTGCACATGCTCTCGACCAGCGCCTTCAACGCGCTGCTCAAGACGCTCGAAGAACCGCCGGCACATGTGAAATTCATCTTTGCCACCACTGAAATCCGCAAGGTGCCGGTCACCGTGCTGTCGCGCTGCCAGCGTTTCGACCTGCGCCGCATCGAACCCGAAGTGATGATTGCCCTGCTGGAAAAGATCGCAGGGCGCGAAAAAGCCGAGATCACGCAGGATGCGCTGGCACTGATCTGTCGTGCGGCCGAAGGGTCGGCGCGCGACGCGACATCGTTGCTGGATCAGGCGATTTCCCACGGGGCAGGCGAAACCACGGCAGAGCAGGTGCGTGCCATGCTCGGGCTGGCCGACCGCGGCCGGGTGATGGACCTGTACGAGATGATCATGCGGGGCGATGCCGCCGCTGCGCTGACCGAGCTTTCGGGGCAATACGCGGCGGGCGCCGATCCGCTGGCGGTGCTGCGCGACCTGGCTGAAATCACCCACTGGATCAGCGTGGTCAAGATCACGCCAGACGCTGCCGAGGACCCGACCATCAGCCCGGACGAACGCGCACGGGGCGTTGATCTGGCGGCCCGCCTGCCCATGCGATCAATGACGCGCATGTGGCAAATGTTGTTGAAAGCACTGGAAGAAGTTTCTCTGGCTCCCAACGCGATGATGGCTGCGGAAATGGCCGTGATACGCCTGACGCATGTCGCGGAACTGCCCGCGCCAGAAGAGCTGGTGCGCAAGCTGAAGGATACGCCGAGGCCGGATGACGCCCCCGGTGGCGGAGGTGGCAACCCGGGCGGCGGTGGCAGACCCGTGCAGGGCACGGGCGCGCCTGCGGCGGGCGGGGGGGCCTCGGCTTACGCCTCGGCCGGCATCGGCGGCGGCGGCGCCCAAGCCTCGGGTGGCGCAAATGCGCTGCGCGCGCAGGACGTCGACCAGGCCTTGTCACGCTATCCCAGCTTTGACCATGTTATCGAACTGATCCGGTCGAACCGCGACATGAAGCTGCTGGTGGAGGTCGAGAATGGCATCCGCCTCATCTCCTACAGACCGGGAAGGATTGAGTTTTCTCCGGCACCCGGCGCACCGAAGGACCTGTCACAGCGCCTCGGCTCGCGGCTGCAGCTGTGGACCGGGAACCGCTGGGCGGTGGTGCTGGGAAACGAGAATGCCGAGGAAACGATCGCCGACAAACGCGATGCCAAGGCGCGCGAGCTGAAGGCCGCCGCGGCCGATCACCCGATGCTTAAAGCCCTGTTCGAGGCCTTTCCGAAATCCGAGATTACAGGCGTCCGCACATTGCAGGATATCAGCGCAGAAGTGCAGGCAGAGGCGTTGCCGGAGGTCGATGACGAATGGGATCCGTTTGAGGACGACTAAGGCGAAACCTCTGAAAACAGCGGTCTTTTGACCAAATCAGGCGTTTTGTCGCTGCGCCCGCCGGCGTGCCCCTTGCACTGGCCACGGCGGGCCGCGATATGGAACGAGAAACCAGTTTCGGGGTCAGGCCGTTGCGCCCGCGCCCCTGTAAATCAAGGAGAATGATGATGTTCAAGGGCCTCGGTCAAATGGGTGACATGGCGAAAATGATGAAGGCCGCCAAGGAGATGCAGACCAAGGTGACGGATCTGCAGGAAGAGCTGCACAACATCACCGTCACGGGCGAAAGCGGCGCGGGCCTGGTCAAGGCCGTTGCCAGCGCCAAAGGCGACCTGAAGAGCCTGGACATCGACCCGTCGATCTTCAACAGCGACGACAAGGAAGTGGTCGAGGATCTGATCCTGGCCGCCATCAAGGATGCCCAGGCCAAGGCCGCCGAACGGTCGCAGGAAGAAATGGGCAAGATCACCGAAGGCCTTGGTTTGCCTGCAGATTTCAAGATGCCGTTCTAGGCTGCCATGAGCGCCTCACGCGATATAGATGCGCTGATCGACATGATGGCGCGGCTGCCCGGGCTGGGGCCGCGCAGCGCCCGTCGGGCCGTTTTGCAGATGATCCGCAAGCGGGAACTGTTGCTGACGCCGCTGGCCGACCTGATGCACCAGGTCGCGGTGACGGTGCGCGAATGCGATCGCTGCGGCAACCTGGGCGGTGCACGGATCTGCGATATCTGCGCCAGCGAAAAGCGCGCGAATTCAGAGCTTTGCGTGGTCGAGGACGTCGCTGACCTTTGGGCGATGGAGCGCGGGGCGAGCTTTCACGGCCGGTATCATGTGCTGGGCGGGACGCTGAGCGCGCTGGATGCCGTCGGCCCGGACGATTTGCGCATCCCTCTTCTGGTGCAACGCATTGAAGAGGAAGGCATTTCAGAGGTCATTCTGGCCCTGAACGCCACCGTTGACGGGCAGACCACGGCGCATTACATCGCCGACCAGCTGGAAGGCCGCGTGCGGCTGACATCGCTGGCGCAGGGGGTGCCGATCGGCGGCGAGCTGGACTATCTGGACGATGGGACGATCACCGCCGCGCTGCGGGCGCGCAAGGATATCTGACACCGACGTCGGCATTTGCGCCCGGGAGACGGCTAAGCCCCTGATTTCGCAGAATGTCGACGTCGGTATTTGAACGGTATCTGAGCGGTATCCGAACGGTGTCATTTCAAATGCCGCCAACAGAGAGGCCCGGCTTGATGCCGGGCTTTTTTCTGCGCTGCAGGGGTAGATGCGGCGGCGCAGCATCCTCCCAGATAGGCTCCGATATGGCGGAGCAGATCCCTCCGTTATCCCAATCGCGCGAAGAAACTTGCAGAAACCGGGCCAATCATCGAATTTTTCACCTGTTACAGCGCAAATTTCCCCTTGAGAAATCAAGGAAATCCCCCGGCAGTCTGTCATCATGGGGTCATCGCCCAACACAGGAGCCAGACCATGCGCATCGGATGCCCCAAGGAAATCAAGAACCATGAATATCGCGTCGGCCTGACGCCGGAAAGCGCGGCGGAGCTGATCGCCCATGGTCATGAGGTGGTGATCGAGACCGGCGCCGGTGCAGGCATCGGTGCGTCGGACGTCGAATATACCGGCGCCGGTGCGACGCTCGGCACTGTCGAGGACGTCTTTGCCTGCGATATCGTCGTCAAGGTCAAGGAACCGCAGGCGGAGGAACGCAAGCGGCTGCGCCCCGGTCAGGTCCTGTACACCTATCTGCACCTGGCGCCCGATGCGCCGCAGACCCGCGACCTGCTGGACAGCGGCGCGACCTGCATCGCCTACGAGACGGTCACGTCGGCCAGTGGCGGGTTGCCCCTGCTGAAACCGATGAGCCAGGTTGCGGGGCGCATGTCGGTGCAGGCGGGCGCGCATGTGATGGAAAAGGCGCAAGGCGGCCGGGGTGTGTTGCTGGGCGGCGTGCCGGGCGTTGCGCCGGGCAAGGTGGTGATCATCGGCGGCGGTGTCGTCGGGCGCAATGCCGCCGCGATGGCGGTGGGTCTGGGTGCCGAGGTGGTGCTGCTGGACCGGTCGAATGATGTGCTGGAGGGGATCGACGCCCAGTTCGGCGGGCGGGTGAAGACGCAGTATTCGACGCGTACCGCGCTGGAAACGGTGCTGGCCACCGCCGATCTGGTCATCGGCGCCGTGCTGATCCCCGGTGCCGCAGCGCCCAAGCTGGTGACGCGCGAAATGCTGGGCACGATGCAGAAAGGCGCGGTCGTCGTCGACGTGGCCATTGATCAGGGCGGCTGCTTCGAGTCATCGCGTGCCACGACCCATGCCGACCCGACCTATGTCGAAGAGGACGTGGTGCATTACTGCGTCGCCAACATGCCGGGCGGCGTGGCCCGCACCTCGACCTATGCGCTGAACAACGCGACGCTGCCGCATCTGCTGCGCATCGCGGACAAGGGCGTGCGCGCGGCATTGCAGGCCGATCCGCACCTGATGGCCGGGCTGAACGTCGCTGCCGGGCGGATCACCTGCGCCCCGGTGGCCGAGGCGCAGGGGCTGGAATTTCTGGCCGCCGACAAGGCGCTGGACCTGGTCTGAGCCGCCGGTGCAGGCAACCGGCCCAGCCTGTGAGGGCGGGCCGGTTCCACCTTATTCAGCGGCGACCTTATTCAGCAGCGACGGCGGGCGTATTGGCCCAGTCGGGCAGCGCCCGCCCCGTCGCCAGCAGCGCGCCGAGACGCCCGAGTTCGTCCGAGTTCTTGGCCCCCCGGCCACATCCGGCAAAGGCCGTAAAGACGTTGTCGGACAGCGCCTTGTAGTGGGGGATATTGTCCGGCGTGAAGGTCGTCACGCAGGGCATCGTGGACACGGAGGCGATGTCGAGGCTGGGCATCCGGTCGCGCAGAAACCCTTCGATCTGCGCACCGACGCGGGCCGACCCACCCGAGCGATACCAGTCGGTGAAATCGGCGGGCGTTTCCAGCGCCACGTCCACCGTGTCGCCGCCCATCTTGAGGTACATCTTGCCATCGGGATAGCGGATCGGGGGCAGCAGATAGGGGTCTTCGCCATTCGGCAGCAGGACGATCAGGGTCGGCATCTGCGCCAGACGCTCCGCCTCGGCCTGCGACACCTCGAACAGCACGGCGGTCCGGGCAAAGGCCTGAAACGGCAGCGCATCGCCCGTCAGGGCGCGGGTAAAGCCGCCCGTGGCGATCAGGGCGCGGTCGGCGTGAAGGGTGCCGTCGCTGAGCCGCAGCGTGACGCCTGCGCCGGTGTCATCAATCCCTTGCACCACGTCGCGCAGCAGCGTCGCGCCCTGCGCGGTGGCGGCGGTGATCTGCGCGCGCACCAGTTCGCGCGGGTTGATATGCCCGGCATTGCTGCGCTCAAGAAAGCCGACGGTGCCGGGGTGAAAGTCGAAATAGGGAAACCGGGCCGCAAGTTCGGCGTCGCGCAGTACCTCGCAGGGGACACTGTCGCGCAGGCGGGTGCTGTCGAGGCGCTGCATCTGCGGGGTGCCTTCGGGCCCGGCCATCAGGGACCCGGCCTCGGTGAAAAAGCGCACGCCGCTGGTGGCCTCGATCTCGCGGTAGCGGGCGATAGAGGCGCGCGACACCCTGCTCCAGAAGATCCACGGGTCGAGCTGACGGGTGATGCGCCCGGCGTCATAATGGCTGGCGAAGGGGCCGGTATGGGTGGCGGGATCGGTGGGTTCATCCGGGCCGATCAGCGTGACCTCGTGCCCCTCCAGCGTTAGGTGGCGGGCGGCGGCGGCACCGATCATTCCGGCGCCAACTACGGCAATGTGCATGGGCGGTGTCCTTGTCGTGATCCTGTCTGCCGGCAGGTTTGACAGGACAGGCGGCGGGCGCAAGCCCCTGCCCCCCCGGACACGGCAAAACACCCCGAATGCAAAAGACCCGGAGCTTTTCAGCGCCGGGTCCTGCAAAAGTATCAGACGGTGGGGCCGTGGCCTTATTCGTCGTCGTCTTCGTCGTCGTCCTCACCGCCCTTGGGCAGGTTGAACAGGCTGTCGGCGTCGTATTCGGGCTTTTTCTTGTACTCGTCGTCGTCATCATCGTGGTCATTGGATAACGTGAAGGTTTCCAGACCTTCGATGGCGGTCGGCATCCGCGATTCGGTTTCCATCCCGAGGCTCTGCTCGGTCGAGAGCAGTTTGCGGCGCTCGTCATCGGTCATCGCGGCCCCGTCGGCGGCCCGTTTCTGCGCGGCCTTCTGAACGGCGGCATCCAGTTCGGTCTGCTTGCAGAGCCCGAGCGCAACCGGGTCGATCGGCTGCATGTTGCCAATGTTCCAGTGGGTGCGTTCACGGATCGACTGGATCGTCGGCTTGGTGGTGCCGACCAGCTTGGCAATCTGGCCATCGGTCAGCTCGGGGTGGAATTTCACCAGCCAGAGGATCGCGTTCGGACGGTCCTGGCGTTTGGACAGCGGCGTGTAGCGCGGGCCACGACGCTTTTCCTCGCCCACGGCCGAGGGGTTGAATTTCAGCTTGAGGCGGTTGGTCGGATCGGCCTCGGCGCGATCGATGTCTTCCTGGTCCAGCTGGTTGTTCGCAACGGGGTCGAACCCCTTGACGCCAGCGGCGACATCGCCGTCGGCGATGCCCTGGACCTCAAGCTCGTGCATGCCGGTGAAATCGGCAATCTGCTTGAAGGTCATCGTGGTGTTGTCCACCAGCCAGACCGCGGTGGCCTTGGCCATGAGAGGTTTGCCAGTCATGTCGAAACTCCTGAACGTCAAATCTTCCCCGCTGCCTGGCGGGACCAGGCGCACCGCCGGGGCGATGCAGGTTACCGTTGTGGGGGAACTTGGCCGCTATATAGTCAGCTTTGCACGGAAATGGAAGAGTCGAATGCGCAGGCACCTTATTCGCAGGGCGATGACCCTGGCACGCGACCTGGCCCTGTTGCTGAGCGCCGCCCTGTCGCTGGCCCCTGCGGCGCGGGCCGGGGACGTGGCGGGCCGTTTCGATTACTACGTGCTGTCGCTGAGCTGGTCGCCGGGATGGTGCGCGGCGCAGGGGCGCGCGTCGGGTTCGGCGCAATGTGCACCGGGCAAGGCGTTCGGCTGGGTGCTGCATGGTCTGTGGCCGCAGAACGAGGTCGGCTATCCCGCCGATTGCGCCAGCCCCCTGCCCGACCCGAGCCGCGCCGAGACGGCGGCGATGGCCGATATCATGGGCACCGGCAGCCTGGCCTGGCACGAATGGCAAAAGCATGGGCGCTGTTCGGGCCTGAGCGCACAGGCCTATTTCGCGCTGTCGCGCCGGGCCTATGACAGCGTCACGCGCCCGGCGCTGCTGCGCGCGGTGCCCCGCGACCTGCGCCTGCCTGCCAGCACCATCGAGGCCGCGTTTCTTGAGGAAAATCCGCAGCTTGAGGCGGATGGGCTGACCATCACCTGCAAGGCCGGCCGGATACAGGAGGCGCGGATCTGCCTGACGAAGTGGCTGGACCCACGCCCCTGCGCGCCCGATACCCGGCGCGATTGCCGCGCGACGGATGCGCTGTTTCACAGCCTGGGCGGGTCGGATTAGAGCGTATCGACCACACCGCCATCGACCCGCAGCGAAGCGCCCGTCGTGGCGGAACTGAGCGGCGAGACGGCATAGAGAGCCATGTTGGCGACCTCCTCGACCGTGGCGGCGCGCTGGATGATCGAACTGGGACGGTTCTGCATGACGAAATCGCGCGCCGCATCCTCGACGCTTTGGCCGGCCTCGGGGTTCAGGCCTTCGGTCATGCCGTCGGACAGGGTCGGCCCCGGCAGCAGCGAATTGACGGTCACGCCGGTGCCTGCCAGCCGCTTGGCCAGACCGCGCGCCAGCGCGACGTAGGCGGCCTTGGTCACACCGTAGTGAATCATGTCGGCGGGGATGTTGAAGGCCGATTCCGAGCCGAGGAACAGAACCCGGCCCCAGCCGCGGTCGACCATGCCCGGCGTGAGGGCGCGGGACAGACGCACGCCGCCCATGACGTTCACGTCCCAGTATTTCTGCCAAAGCGAATCCTCGGCCTCGAAGAAGTCCTGCGGACCGAAAATACCGGCATTGTTGATCAGGATGTCGACCGGACCGAGGTGAGAGAGCAGGGCATCGCAGGCCTCGGGCACCGACAGGTCGGCGGCGATCCCGCCGAGCGCGGCATCGGGCAACGCCGATTGCAGCGCATCGACGGCCTGCTGCACACTGTCTTCGCTGCGCCCGTTCAGGGTCACGCGGGCCCCGCATTCGGCCAGACGGCTGGCGATACCATAGCCGATGCCCCCGGTGGACCCGGTGACGAGGGCGTGCTTGCCTGAAAGATCAATCTGCATGGGCTTTCCTTTCGAATCTGCGCGCCTGTGAAACAGGCATGTGATCCCAACGGATTGCCCCCCTGCACCGTTCCGTCGGCACAGGGGAACGATGCAGGGGAACGGTGCAGAGACAAAGCGGAAGGGTCAGCCGCCGATGTTCAACACGATCTTGCCGATGTGGGTCGAGGATTCCATGTGGGCATGGGCATCCGCGGCACGGTCCATCGGGTATTCGCTGTCCATCACCGGGGCCAGCCGCCCCGCCGCCAGCATCGGCCAGACCTGTTCGCGCAGCGCCTCGGCGATCTCGGCCTTGGCCTGATCGGTTTGCGGACGCAGGGTAGAGCCTGTCACGGTCAGGCGCTTCGCCATGATCTGGGCAAAGTTCACCTCGGCCTTGGCGCCGCCGAGGAAGGCGATCATCACCAGCCGCCCATCGGGTTTCAGGGTCTGGATGTTGCGCGGGATGTAATCCCCGCCGACCATGTCGAGGATGACATCGGCGCCCCCCGCATCGGCCAGCACGCTGGTATAATCCTCGGTCTTGTAGTTGATCGCGCGTTCGGCGCCCAGCGAGACGCAGGCATCGCATTTTTCGGCCGAGCCGGCCGTTGCAAAGACCCGCGCCCCGAACAGGTGCGCAAGCTGGATGGCCGTGGTGCCGATGCCGGAGGAGCCGCCGTGCACGAGGAACGTTTCCCCCCCGCGCAGTCCACCGCGCATGAACACGTTGGTCCAGACCGTGAAAAAGGTTTCGGGCAGACAGGCCGCCTGGGCCATCGACATGCCTTCGGGCACCGGCAGGCAATGCGCCCAGGGGGTGACCACCTCTTCGGCGTAGCCGCCGCCGGGCAGCAGGGCACAGACACGCTGGCCCATGGCGGTTTCAGGGACACCCTGACCCACGGCAACCACCTGGCCTGATGCCTCGAGACCGGGAAGGTCGCTGGCACCGGGGGGCGGCGCATAGGCGCCCGCCCGTTGCAGCGCGTCGGGGCGGTTGACCCCGGCGTAGGCCACACGCAGACGGACCTGCCCGGGGCCGGGCGCCGGCACCTCGCGTTCGCCCAGCACCAGAACCTCCGGTCCACCCGGTTTGGAAATCTCGATCACCCGCATATGAGGTGCTCCCTTCGTCTTGAACTTGTCTGATCGTGTCGTTCTGACGCGCGTCGTCGCGCCCTGCCACCCCCCGCGCCATTGCCGCGCAGTGGCAGGGATGACCCTTGGCGACCTATTGCCCGAAAGAGCCGGGCATGTCGTTGGGCCGCTGCGGCGCGCGCAGACGCGACAGCAGTGCCATCGGCCCCTTGGCGAGCGCCTGTCCGAGGCGGCTGTCGGACATACGGGCCTTGGCCTTTTCGAACTGCATGACACCGGCGATGCGACGATCGAGGAAATCCCACGTCGCCTGCTGGCCCAGCGAATCATCCCCGAGCCAGTAGAGGACGGTCGCGGAATAGACACCGGAGAGGGTCATCCGCTTGGTGTACCAGTTGACGTCATCGGAGGTATCGCCAAGAGCCCGCCAGACCGCATCCGCGCTGCCCCAGACCGCCTTTGCCCCATCCGAGGCATTTTGCGGCAGGGCGAACAGGGTAGCGCCCCGGCGCACCAGTTCGCGGTCGGCCAGTTCAAGCCGGATGCGGATCGCGCGGGCCACCTTTTCGCTGTAGCGCAGGCCGGAGTGATCCTCGGCCGCGAAACGGCGTACCATCTCGGCGTCGCCCCGCTTGTGATAAGCCAGCGCGAGGTCAATGGCGCCACGGGGATAGAGCGCCCTGGCCAACCCCATGGGCACCTCGGCGTCGGCGGCGGCGGCTTTCAGCGTGGCCTCGCTCCAGCCGTCGAAGGGGACGTGGGTCAGCGCCGCATCCAGCAACAGGTCGGCGGCGCCGTGCGGGTGATCGGGGTCGGTTTCAGCGTCGAATTGGGTATCGTCCGTCATGCTGTTTCTCCTTTTCCGCTGTCCGGCGGGCAACTGGCCCACCGCGCACGCACGGCCAAGGGGGCACGCGCGGCGATACTGGACAAATAGGGCGGCCATTGCTATACGGCCACTTCCTGCAATCTGATGCAACTCTAACTTAGGAAGGTGGTGACAACCACATGCAGGTCAGTGTTCGCGACAATAACGTCGACCAGGCCCTTCGGGCCCTGAAGAAAAAGCTGCAGCGCGAAGGCGTGTTCCGCGAAATGAAGCTCAAGCAACATTTCGAGAAACCGTCCGAGAAGAAAGCGCGCGAGAAAGCCGAAGCGATCCGTCGTGCCCGTAAATTGGCACGTAAGAAATTGCAACGCGAAGGCATGCTCTGAGCGCCTTTTGCCTGAGCTTTTCGTTCAGACGAACCTAAGAAACAGATGATCCCCCGCGGCCAACGCCCGGGGGTTTGTCATTTCCGGGGCCCGCCGCGGCGACGGCCCGGTGAAATGCCCCCCTTTCCACGTCACGGACCCTGCGGCGCGGAAAAGCGGCGCCCTGTCAGGAACAATCCCGTTTCGGCCCGAGGACAGGCTGCGAGGACACGAACCGCGCAATGCGTCCGGCAAATTTCCGCCGAATCATGCGATTCGGCAAAAGTTTTCCAAAATTTTTATGACATTTTCTTGAAATCGGAACTGGACTGTATAGTTCAATTCTCTCCGAGCAGGTCCGAGTCGGCTGCCCGGCCATTTCTTTTGGGCCTTGAAAGAGAGGTCCGCCGCTGATTTCCGAAAGGTCCACCACGATGCCCCGCGCGCGTCTTTTCACGCTTGTTGTTCTTGTGATGTTTGTGGTGGTTCATGCCATCGCCATCCCGGTTGCCCTGATCAATCCCGGCCTGTTCGAAACCTCCCTGGCCCAGGAAGACGGACCGCTGGAATATGGCACGGCGATCTTTCTGCTGGTCTCTGCCCTGCTGCTGATCTGGCGTGGTCGGCAGCTGCAACACCTGGGGCGGCGTTTCGGGGCCGGGCTGACCTGGCTGTATGCGGCACTGTATGCGTTTGTCGCGGGCGAAGAAGTGTCCTGGGGCCAACGGATCTTTGACTGGCAGTCGGGCAGTTTCTTTGTCGAGCACAATTTTCAGGCCGAAACCAACCTGCACAACCTGGTGATCGGCGACACGCAACTGGCCAGCACGATTTTCGGCAACGACCTGACGCCGGTGCTTTTGGCCTACCTCATCCTGCTGCCGATCCTGTACCCGTTGGCGGGCTGGGTGCGCAAATTCGCCAGCGCACTGGCCGTTCCCGTGCCCAGTATGCTGCACGCCGCGCTGGCGATCGTGGCATCGGTGACGATGGTCGTGATCGGGGGCGTCCCGCGCCAGTTCGAATTGTACGAATTCGCCTTCAGCCTGATGTCGCTGATGATTTTCGCCAATCCGCGCAACCCGGATCTGTATGGCGAGGTGTCGCGGCGCGGCACGCGCGAAGAGTCCGCAATGGGCCAGTTCAACCCCGCCGAGTAACCTCTAGACCGGCAGCGCGGTGGTGCGGAAGACGGTGCGCAGCGCAAAGGAACTTTGCATCCGCTGCACACCCGGCAGGCGCGCCAGGCTTTGACGGTGAATGCGCGCGAAATCTTCCGAACTTTCGGCAACGACCTTGAGCAGATAGTCCGCCGTGCCCGCCATGAGGTGACATTCAAGCACCTCGGGCACGCGGGCGACGGCGGTTTCAAATGCCTCCAGCAGCTCGTCCGCCTGTCCCGACAGGCCGATTTCGACGAAGACGGTCGTGGCCAGCTGCATCTTGCGCGCATTCAGCAAGGCAACGTAGTCGCGAATATAGCCATCCTGTTCCAGGCGCTGGACCCGGCGATGACAGGCGGATTGCGACAGGCCGACCTTGTCGGACAGATCGGCGTTGGACATCCGCCCCTGCTTTTGCAGTACACGCAGGATCGAGCGATCCATCTGGTCGAGCGACATCAAGGGTCTCCGGCAATTTCGCTGTTCAGGCGCAGGTTATCCTGCCGGAGAGGGAAGATGCGAGGCGATACATGCGCGGCGCGCAAAAAATGCGCCCCTGCCCACGTATCGCGCCGCACGACGCGCTAGTCCGCCCGTGGCCGGGGGTCGGATTTGAGCACGTCGCGGATTTCCAGCAGCACATCGAGCTGGGTCGGACCGGCGGGCTTTGCCTCGGCGGGGGCGGCCTCTTCCTCGGCCATGACGATGGATTTGGCCTTGTTCAGGTAGCGCACCAGCATGAAGACCACGAAGGCCACGATGAGAAAGTTGATCACGGCCGACAGGAAGGCCCCGTAGGCAAAAACCGCTGCGCCGGCTTCGCGGGCCGCATCCAGATTGTCGTAGGGGCCGCCGCCGGAAAGAATGAAATAGTTGTTGGTGAAATCCAGCCCGCCTGTGAACAGCCCCAGAACCGGGTTCAGCAGGTCCGAGACCATGGATTTGACGATGGCGGTAAAGGCCGCCCCGATGATGATGCCGACAGCCATGTCCATGACATTGCCCTTGGCGATGAAGGCGCGAAATTCTTTCAGCATAGCCCCGTCCTGTGTTGTGGTGACGACCCGCCCCGGTGGGCGATGTGTATTATTTGACCCTGCAATCTGCATCCACGCACCGACTTTTCCAATCGCCTTTGCAGACCCGCGCTGTTTTTTCACCCAGCCCGACGATATATCGAGGGGAATTGGCAACAGGAGGTTCCGATGTTCCCCGACGATTTCTTGATCAACGACAAGTGGCCCGCCCAGAATCCGAAAATCATCCAGCTGTATTCCTTTCCGACGCCGAACGGGGTGAAGGTCTCGATCGCGCTGGAGGAGATGGGGCTGGAATACGAGGCCCACAAGGTGCCGCTGGGCGATGAATTCGTGCGCAGTCCGGAGTTCCTGTCGCTGTCACCGAACAACAAGATCCCCGCCATCATCGACCCGAACGGGCCGGATGGCAGCGTTGTGCAGCTGTTTGAATCCGGCGCGATCCTGATCTACCTGGCCGAAAAGACCGGCAAGCTGATGCCCGTGTCGGGGCCTGGCAAGTACGAGGTGATCAAGTGGCTGATGTGGCAGATGGGCGGTCTGGGTCCGATGCTGGGACAGCTGGGGTATTTCTACAAGTTCGCCGGCAAGGAGATCGAGGATCCCCGCCCCGTCGAGCGTTTCGTGAACGAGGGCAAGCGCCTGCTGAACGTGATCAACACGCAGCTTGAGGGCAAGGACTGGGTGACCGGCGAATTCTCGATCGCGGATATCGCCATTGCGCCCTGGCTGAACGGGATCGCCTTCTACGGCGCCCACGACGTGCTGGAATGGGACAGCTTCGGGAACCTTCAGCCCTATGTCGAGCGGTTCTATGCCCGCCCGGCCGTGGAAAAGGGCAAGAACATTCCTGCGCGCTGAGGCGTGCGGCATCGATTGGAAAGGCGGCCCCCACCGGGGGGTCGCCTTTTTTCATCGCGCCGGTCGGTAGTGAATGCGGGTGCCTCCGGCGGGGGTATTTGAGGCCAGATGACGCGGGAGGCCGCGCATGTGTCAGCGTTTGCGGATAAATTCCGTGCGCAGGACCAGCCCCTTGATCTCGGGGTGGCGACAATCGACTTCGTCGGGGTTGGTGGTCAGGCGGATCGTCTTGATCACCGTGCCTTGTTTCAGGGTCTGACCTGCGCCCTTGACCTTGAGATCCTTGATCAGCACGACCTGGTCACCATCTGCCAGCGGCGTTCCCTGGGAATCCACGACCTGGATCTGGTTGCGCGCGGCGAGGTCTGCGGCGGGCATCCATTCACCCGTCACCTCGTCATAGACATAATCGTCATCGTCGCTCATCACTGGGTCTTTCCTGGGTCGTATCGGGGTTACGGGACGGTGGGGTTACGGGACGTCGGGGTTACGAGACGGCGGGCGGGGCGTCTGAGCCGCAGCGGAGCGCGCCGCCCGTCGATGGGGCAATCAGCCGCGCAGCGTGCCGCCGGTGGCTTTTTCGACCTTTTCGACGATCTTGGCGGAGATCGCTTCGATGTCCTTTTCCTTCAGCGTTGCGTCGCTGGGTTGCAGACGCACCGTCACGGCAAGGCTTTTCTTGCCCTCGCCCAGACTGCCGCCGATGAATTCGTCAAAGACGCGCACGTCGGTGATCAGCGCCTTGTCGGCACCGGCAGCGGCGTTGACCAGGGTCAGCGCCTCGACCGAGGTGTCCACAACGAAGGCGAAGTCACGCTCAACGGCCTGCAGCCCGTTGAGCACCAGCGCGCCGCGCGAAGCGGAGGCGTTGCGCGGCAGCGGAATCTGCTCGGGCCAAATCGAGAAGGCGACGGCTGTGCCCTTGATCCCCATGTCCCGCAGCACCCGGGGGTGCACTTCGCCGAACACGGCCAGCATCTTTTTCGGGCCGAGGCAGATGCGGCCATGGCGACCCGGGTGCCACCAGGTGTCGCCGTCGCGCAGCACCTGCACCTTGGCGGGGGCGCCGATGGCCGACAGGATCGCCTCGGCATCCGCCTTGGCGTCGAAGGTGTCGACGGGGCGCGCCGCGCCGTGCACGTCTTTCGGTGCGGTCTGACCGACCAGCAGACCCGCGACCTGCATCTGCTGTTCGCCGGGTTCGCCGCCATGCCAGATCGCGCCGACCTCGAACAGCGCCATGTCGTTCATGCCGCGCGACTGGTTGCGCGCCGCCGCCTGCAGCAGTCCGGGCAGCAGATCCGGGCGCAGGTGCGACATTTCCGAGGAGATCGGGTTGCCCACCATCGTCGCATCATCGCCGCCGCCGAACAGCGTGGCCGAGGCCTTGTCGATGAAGGAATAGGTGACGCATTCGTTGTAGCCGAGCGCCGCCGCGGTGCGCCGCGCCAGTTGTTCGCGTTTTTGCAGCGGGGTCAGGATGGGTTTGGGCACGCCGGGCGCAAGACGCGGCATCGGCTTCGGCTCAAGATTGGAGAGGGAGGCGATGCGGGCCACTTCCTCGACCAGGTCCGCCTCGCCCTGCACGTCGGGACGCCAGGACGGGACATGGGCCATGTCATCGCCATCCATCACGAAGCCGAGGGCCGTCAGCGTCGCGCGCTGCGTCTCGGCCGGGATGTCCATGCCGACGAGGGAGGAGCAGCGGTCGGTATCGAGGCGGTAGGCGCGCGACACGTCGGGCACGGCACCGGCGACGACCGCCTCGGTGACAGTGCCGCCGCAGAGCGACACGATCAGCGCGCAGGCGCGGTCCAGCGCCTCCATGTTGAAGGCCGGGTCGATACCGCGTTCATTGCGATAGCGCGCGTCGGAGTTGATCTTGAGCGCGCGCCCACCGGTGGCGATCGAAACGGTGTGCCAGTACGCGGCCTCGACGAAGACGTCGGTTGTGTCTTCGGTACAGCCGGACACCTCGCCGCCCATGATGCCGCCGATGCTCTCGACCCCGTTGTCGTCAGAGATGACCAGCACGCCTTCGGGGATCGTGTAGGTCTTTTCGTCCAGCGCCAGCAGTTCTTCTCCGCCCGTGGCGCGGTGGATGCGCAACCCGCCTGCGACCTTGGCCGCATCAAAGACGTGCAGCGGGCGGTTCAGGTCGTAAGTGAACAGGTTGGTCACATCGACGAGGGTCGAAATCGGGCGCAGACCGATGGCGCGCAGCTTGCTCTGCAACCACTCGGGGCTGGGGCCGTTCCTGACGCCCCTGATGACGCGGCCGGCAAAGACGTGGCACCCGTCGGCGGCGCCCGCGTCGATGGTGACGGAGATCGGGCAGGCGCCCTCCTCGGTCAGGGTATAGTCGGGCAGCGCTTTCAGGGTGCCGAGGCCACGCGCGGCCAGATCACGCGCGACACCGTGCACGCCGAGGGCATCGGGGCGGTTCGGCGTGATCGCGATCTCGATCACCGGGTCGACGGTTTCGGGGCGGTTTTCGGCCAGCCAATCCGCGAAATCCTGACCGACCTCGCCGGAGGGCAGTTCGATGATGCCGTTGTGTTCGTCCGACAGCTCCAGCTCCTTCTCCGACGCCATCATGCCGAAGCTTTCGACGCCGCGGATCTTGCCGACGGAAATGGTGATGTCGAGGCCGGGAATATACATGCCCGGTTTCGCCAGAACGACCGTAATCCCGGCGCGCGCGTTCGGGGCGCCGCAGACGATCTGCGTCTCGCCCTCTGCCGTCTGCACCTTGCACACGCGCAGCTTGTCGGCATCGGGGTGCTGCTCGGCCTCGAGCACGCGGGCGATGGTGAAGCCGCGCAGCTTGGCGGTGGGATCCTCGACGCCTTCGACCTCAAGCCCGAGGTCGGTCAGCGCCTCGGTGATTTCGTCCAGCGTGGCGGTGGTGTCGAGGTGTTCTTTCAGCCAGGAGAGGGTGAATTTCATCGGGTCAGTCCTTCAGGCGGGAGGCGAGGTCGTCTTGATCGCCCATACGGTAGAGTTTGATTTCGCGGACCAGCCGCAGCGTCGGTTTGGCGGCAAACAGGAGCGAGCCGATCAGGAACAGCCAGGTGCCGGGGGTCATCAGGCGTTCGGAGAAAAAGAAGATGGAGCCGAGCACGAAGCAGAAGGCCGCGCCGAAATCAACCAGAGTGTAGGCGATCTCGAAGCGGGCATAGAGGCGTTTCGAGTGCTCGGTCCGTTGGCGGTTTTCGTGGCGGAAGAGGGTCA
>TARA_R110002126_G_scaffold181187_4_pt1 | contig 64927 bp, 51 predicted proteins | sample TARA_R110002126 | Tara Oceans TARA_R110002126 (sample SAMEA4397536) | marine metagenome | biome: Polar Biome; feature: [DCM] deep chlorophyll maximum layer (ENVO:01000326); material: water (ENVO:00002006), including particulate matter (ENVO:01000060) such as... | depth 30 m | reverse complement strand
GACTACAATTTTATAAAATATCAATACGTTTTGTCACGAATGGGTGAATTTTAAATTAGTAAATAAAGTCTTTAATTTTTCTAAAAAAAATTCATTTCCATCAGTACTGTGCTGTTTTTTAAGTATCCACGTTGTTTGCGTCTACTTTTTTTAGTATCTTTAGCTCGCTATGAAAAAGGTTGTAAACTACTTACCCTTGCACTTTGTTGTATGTGTAATTTTAGGAATTGTCTTGCAATTCTATACTCAGTTTTGGGAATTTGGTTTCCTAAAATTACTCTCTATTTTTGTAACACTTTTACTATTATTGATTCTCATCAACAGTAAAATTGCAATCACTTTTTTGTCTTTTTTCTTGTTTTTTATGATGGGTATTGCATCCGTATTTATAAATAACACAACTCATTATAAAAATTATTACGCGCGCTATGTAAAGGATACGTCTAATGTTATTCTAAAAGTGAAAAAAGTGCTAAAATCGAGTATGTATCATCATAAATACGAAGTTGAAGTTGTGCAAATTGATAATGTAAAGACTCGAGGTAATGTATTGCTAAATCTCCAGAAAGATAGTCTTTCAACGTTTTTAAAAGTGGATGAATTATTATACACAAAACCTAATTTTGAAGCGATATCAAAACCCTTAAATCCGCATCAATTTGATTACAAATATTACTTGGCAAAACAAGGTGTTTACCAACAGGTTTCTGTAAATAAAAATCAATTTAAAAGTTTAGGTATTCAACAGTTTTCTTTACCTGGCATATCTGCAGAATTTAGAAATAGAGTTCAACAATCGCTTCAAAAACATCATTTTAAACATGATGAATTGGCAGTAATTAATGCCTTGTTATTGGGGCAAAGACAAGAGATTTCTAAAGAGTTACTTACCAATTACTCAAAAGCAGGTGCTATACATATTTTAGCAGTTTCTGGTTTACACGTGGGTATTTTACTGTGGATTTTAACCTGGTTATTAAAACCATTAGAAAGGCTTAAAAAAGGAAAAATGATCAAAATAGTGTGTATTGTTCTTTTACTTTGGATGTTTGCTTTTATAGCAGGTTTAACGGCATCTGTAGTAAGAGCGGTTACAATGTTTACATTTTTGGCCGTTGGTTTGTCTTTTCATCGTAAAAATGTAATTCTATTTTCTTTAATCTCTTCGATGTTTTTCTTGTTGATTTTTAAACCAATTTTTTTATTTGATGTTGGTTTTCAATTGAGTTATTTGGCAGTTTTTGGTATTGTTTTTATCCAACCAAAATTATTTAAGTTGTACGAGCCTAAGTTTTGGTTGGATAAAAAAATATGGGAGATAACATCGGTTTCTGTAGCAGCCCAAGTTGGTGTTTTACCTTTGAGTTTGTATTATTTTCATCAGTTCCCTGGATTGTTTATGTTGTCTAATTTGGTTATTATTCCGTTTTTAGGAGCTATTTTAGTAGGTGGAATTATCATTATTATTTTGACGTTAATAGGTTTTTTACCACAGTTTTTAGCATCAACATATGGATATATTATTGCGGCAATGAATACTTTTGTAAGCTGGATTTCTAATCAAGAACAATTTCTGCTGCAAGAAATTCCATTGTCTCTGTTAATGTTGTTAGCCGCGTATTTAGTAATTGTCTATTGCTTCCGATTTTTAACCAGTAGATCGCCTGTAAGGTTGTTTTATGTATTGATTGGAATTGTGCTTATGCAAAGTGTTTACATGTTTGAAAATCATCAAAAAAACACAAAAAAAGAGTTTATTGTGTTTCATAAAAGTAGCAACACCATTATTGGAAAAAGAGTAGGAGATCAGCTCATTGTAAATCACGATTTAGATAGTGTTGGTATTTTAAAATCTAATGCTGTGATATCTTATAAAATTGGTGAAAATGTAAAGCGTGTAATTAAAAATGATGTGAAGAATGTGTATCAAATTAAAAATCAAATCATCGTAGTGGTGGATAGTTTGGGTGTGTATCAAATAAAGCATCTTAAAAATCCAATTGTTTTATTGCAACAATCGCCTAAAATAAATCTAGAAAGATTAATAAAAACACTATCTCCACAACAAATTATTGCAGATGGTTCTAATTACAAAAGTTATGTAAAACGATGGGAGAAAACGGCTAAAAAACAAAAAACTCCATTTCACTATACAGGAGAAAATGGAGCTTTTACATATTAATTGTTACACTTTATTTTGCTTTAAATACTGGTTTAAATGCATTATAATATTCTTGAAATTCTTCTTTGGTTTTGATCTCTTTGTGCTTGTCTTTTATAAATAACTTTAAATAAAACTCAAGCTCATTTGGTTTGTAGAAACCAGTTAAAGGATATATAAAGTTAGATTCTTCATCAAAAAATGCAATGGTTGGATATCCTCTTAAATCCAAGTAATCTGCAAATTGATGCGAACTATTTCTAGTTTTCGCTTTAGAAGCGTCGTAATCTGGGTTGGTAAACTCGTTTTCTTTGTAAGTAAGCAATTCATTGCCTTCTCCATTAAATTTTACCGCATAAAAATTCTCGTTAACGTAATTGGCAACATCTTCATTTTGAAAAGTCTGCTTGTCTAACATTTTACACGGACCACACCAATTGGTGTACACATCTACCATTATTTTCTTTGGATTTTTTTGTTGAAGTGCCAATGCTTCATTCATTGAAATCCAATTTATTTTTTGTGCGTTTGCTGTTGTACTTAAAATTGAAACAGCTATAATTGATAATAAAATTTTCTTCATAGTTTTAGCTAACGCAAATGATATGCCAAATTTAAAAATTAATGTTATTTCTAGTGGACGTTTCCTAAAAGCTTTTTCATTAATGGAGAGAATAACAATACTACTGCTCCAGCTGCTAAAGAATACATAGCTATTAGGTGAAAACCATCAGTATAAACAGTTAATGTTTCTAAAGGATTAATAACTTGTCCTGGTACATTTTCTATTGCTAATTCTTCAGAAATAAAACCAACAATTTGAAATGCAAAAGCTGATGATAAGAACCAAACTCCCATCATAAATGATACAATATTTTTGGGCGATAAATCTGTAATTTTTGATAATCCAACAGGAGACATAAATAATTCTCCAACAGAAATGATAAAATACATAGCGAATAAATAATAGAAAGGAACCATTCCGTTTTCATTTGCACTTCCTCCACTAATAGACAGAATATAAAAACTTAAGCCTGCTAATAATAATCCTAAACCAAATTTATAAGGAGTTCTTGGGTTCAATTTTCTTTTTGATAAATAACCCCATAATAAAGAAATCGGAATTGCTAATATTATAATGAACATTGAGTTTAGTCCATTTGTTTGTCCAGCTGTCATAATACCTTCTAAATCAACATTTCTTGATGCAAATAAAGTAATTACACTTCCAGATAATTCATGAAACCCCCAGAATAAAGTCATAAAAAAAGTAATTAAAATTGCCATTATTAATTTTTTTCGAGCTTCATTAGTTTTTAAATTGTAAATAATATATCCAAGATATGCCAAAACAGCTAAACCAATAAACTTAAAAATCCCTGTAACATAATTTGCTTGCCATGATGCTAATAACCAAGCTATACCTGGAGCAGATAAAAATGCAATGATTGGAATTAATGTTTTTTGAGGTATACCTAACACTTTTTTTTCATAAACCTCTTGACTAGGTGGCATTCCTTTATCTCCAAAAACATTCTTTTTAATACCACTCCAAAAGAAAATTAAACCTGCTAACATTCCAATTCCAGCCAAACCAAAGCCATAGTGGTAACCATATTCGACAGCTAACCATGCACATAAAAAAGGAGCAACCATTCCACCAATATTAATTCCCATATAAAAGATGGTGAAACCAGAATCCTTTCTTACATCTCCATCCTTATATAATGCCCCCACAAATGTTGATATATTTGGTTTAAAAAAACCATTACCTACAACAATTAATGCCAACGCCAAGAAAAAAGCAATGTCATTCTCTATAGCTAAAACAAAGTGACCTAGGGCCATTAATATTCCACCTAAAAATATGGAAGATCTCATTCCTAATATTTTATCAGAAATTTGCCCACCAATTACTGTAGAGGCATATACTAATGAGCCATAAGAAGCGTATACAACAGCTGTTGCTGAGTCACGTTCAGTAATCGCAACAAAAATCTTCTCAACCATATAAAGCGTTAATAACGCTCTCATTCCATAAAAACTAAAACGTTCCCAAAGTTCTGCAAAGAATAAATAGAACAATCCTTTTGGATGCCCAAACATTTGTTGTTTTTCTTGTGATTTCATAATTTCTGACATAGTTTATCCTTTTATTTCAGTTGTTTTATTTGATTTTTCTATTAAATGCTTCTCAACAAAATTGGTCATTTTTGTATATAAATTTAAACGAACATTTTTTCCTTTTCTAATGGCATGCGCTCTGTCGGGTACAATAAACATATCGAATTGTTTATTTGCTTCTATCAAAGCATTAATCATTCTAAAGGAATTTTGTACGTGTACATTATCATCTCCAGTTCCATGTGCTAATAAGTAATTTCCTTTTAATTTATCTGCATAATTTACTGGTGAATTGTCATCATAACCTGCAGGGTTTTCTTGTGGAGTTCTTAAAAAACGTTCTGTATACACTGTATCGTAAAAACGCCATGAAGTTACAGGAGCTACAGCAATGGCAGTGGTGAAAATATCACTTCCTTTTAACAACGAATTTGTACTCATATGGCCACCAAAAGACCAGCCCCAAATACCAATATTATGTTCATCAATATAAGAAAGTTCTGCTAATTTTTTTGCAGCAGCAATTTGATCCTCAGTTTCATATTTCACCAAATTTAAATAGGTAGATTTTTTAAAATCAGCACCTTTAAAACCAGTTCCACGTCCATCAACACAAACCACAACCATCCCTTTTTGGGCTAACATATTGTGCCAGTAATCTTTATCTATATTCCAACTATTGCCCACTTGCTGTGATCCTGGCCCAGAATATTGAAACATTAACATTGGGTATTTTTTGGTTTCATCAAAATCAACAGGTTTTACCATCCACATATTTAAATCATTTCCATTAATGTTGATGGTAGAAAACGCTTTCGGACTCATTTTATATGCAGCTAAACTTTCTTTTAACTCAGTATTGTCTTTAATTACTTTTAGCATTTCGCCTTCAGCAGTATATAAAGAATAAATTGGTGGGATTTCTGCGGATGAAAATGTATTGATAAAGTAGTTCAAATTCGTACTAAAAGCAGCGCTATTTTGTCCATCTTTATTACTCAGAAGTTTTTTGTTTTGCCCATCTAAACTAATAGAATATACCCCTCTGTTTATAGAGCCATTTTCTACAGACTGATAATAAATGGTCTTTTTTGCTTCGTTAAAACCATAATATTTGGTTACTTCCCAATCTCCTTTTGTAATTTGATTGATGAGTTTTCCATTAAAATCATAATGATAAATATGATTAAAACCATCTTTTTCGCTTGTCCAAATAAAAGAGTTGTCAACTAAAAAAGTAAGATTATCAGTAATATCTATATATGCTTTGTCAGTTTCATTTATAAATACTGTTGATGAACTTCTTAAAGCGTTTATTTTGTGTAATTTTAAATTATTTTGATGACGATTTAAAGTTGTTGCTATTAATATAGCATCGTTATTCGTCCATTTAATCCTAGGGATATATTCATAATCACCCAAAGCAATTTTTTTGCTGTTTTTAGAAGCCACAGCGTACATATGTAAAGTTACATCAGCATTCTTTTCGCCTGCTTTTGGATATTTAAAAACGTGTTGTTGTGGATATAAATCTGTACCAACAATATCCATAGAAAAAGTTGGAACCTTACCTTCATCAAATCGTAAAAAAGCTAAATATTTGCTGTCATTACTCCATTCAAAAGCTCTAACAAAAGCAAATTCTTCTTCATAAACCCAATCTGTAATTCCGTTTATGATACTGTTTTTCTTGCCATCTTTTGTTATTTGAGTAACGCTATTTTTCGAAAAGTCTCTGATAAATAAGTTGTTATCTTTAGCATACGCTACTTTTTTATTATCAGGAGAAAAAATAGGCTCTTGAATATCTTTACCAATTAAAGAGATTTTTTTAGAAGTAATCTCATAAGCATAAAAAGTACCTTTAAAAGAGTGTCTGTATATTTTTTCAAAATTTGTACCTAAAATAATTTTAGTTTCATCATTATTAAAACTATACGATTCAAAAGCACCTATTTTGGGTAAGTCTTTACTGTTTACAATGGTTTCAATTTTCTCTAAAGTGGCATAACTGTATTTGTCTACGGTTGTGTTTCCTGCCTCGTCTGTATTTAACAACGAATAAAAATCGCCATTCATAGAATCTAAGGCGTTCATTGTTTCGGGAGAAAATGTGTCATCCCAAATTTCTTCGAGTGTTATTTCTTTGGTTCCGGTGTTGTTGTTTGCTGATTTTTCTATGGCTTGTTTACAATTAAAGATAAGAATAGTAGTAGTTAATAAAAATAGTTTCCTCATTTGAGTTTTAATTTTTAAAAAGTTTGTCAAGTTTACGAAAATATTGTCAAAGAATATATAAATAGGTGTTCGATTGCATAGAATTTTAACATAATTGAATTAAAATTTTACAAATACAATAAAGTAAAACGACAGTATTACGAACAAAAAAACTCGATATCCGTTGGAATATCGAGTTTTTCTATCATTTAAAAGCGTTTATTTTTTCTCTTTCTCTTTTTCTTTTTTGGCATCAGTTTCATTGCCAACAATCAATGGTGTTTTACCATCAGTAATAATTACTTTTGCATTTTGAGATCTAGCTAATTCTCTAAAAGCCTCAATAGCTTTTAATTTAAGAATTCCAGGAGTTAAACCTTCTGCAATTATTAATTGTGCATCTCTTTCTCCTTTAGCGTTAATAATTTTTCTTTCCGCCTCAAGAGTTTCTTGATCAATTACGAATTTTAATCGCATTGCATCTTGTTCTGCTTGTAATTTTCTTTCAATAGAACTTGCTAAACCTCTTGGTAATTGAATTCTTTTCATTAAAACAGAAATTAATTCGATTCCGTCTGCTTGTTTCTCAAGATTCTGTTTCATTTTTTCTAAAATTTCTTTTTCAATATTTGCTCTCATACCAGAGTGCATGTCTTTTGCAAAAAACTGAGCACAAACATCAGATGCTGCAGATCTAAAAACACTTGTAATTACACTTTCATAATCTGGACCTAAATTTTTAAGCACAGAAGCTACTTTATTTGCTTCTAATCTATGTAAAATTGAAATTTCTGAGTTTACACTTAAACCTTCTTTACTTGGTAAACTTAAAACCAGTTTAATGTTTTTTGTTTGTGTAGATTCTTTAACTACTTTACTTGTTATTGGGTTGTAATAAACAGTTCCTTGAGTTTGTACTTCGTCAGAAAGTTTACCTAAAGTTTGTTTAATACCTACTTCTCCTGGTCTAATTACTGCACAACTAGAAAAGAAACCCATTACTAAAATTAATATACCAAATTTTTTCATATCTATACTATTTAAATTATGTTACACACACAAATTTAATAGTATTACTTTTATTTATGCGATTTTATTAATCAATTTTTACTATTAAATAATTGCTAAATATTATCATATATAGACTTTGTGTTAATTTTTATTAAAACCTTAGAATTTCATCATTAAATAGTGGTTTTATCGTTAAAATCTAATCAATTTGATAAATAAATATTTCGAGAGAAATCAATTAAAAAGACTTGTATAAATATGTTTATGGTTTATAATAGATTCACTTATCTTTGTTATTCATACTTTATAGTTCATAAATGAGTAAAATTATAGCTGGTTTTTCAAAGTTTACCAAAGAAGAAAAAATCGATTGGCTTACCAAAAATTACTTTAACAATCCATCAGAAACTGTTGCTATTATAAAGCAATATTGGAATGCTGATGCTGATTTGCAAAAGTTACACGACGACTTTATAGAAAACACCATTACTAACTTTTATATGCCTTTTGGTGTTGCGCCTAATTTTTTGATTAATGATAGAGCTTACGCAATTCCTATGGTTGTAGAAGAAAGTTCTGTGGTTGCAGCTGCTTCTTTAGTAGGTAAATTTTGGAGTACTCGAGGCGGATTTAAAACCAAGGTAATTTCGACTACCAAAATAGGACAGGTACATTTTATGTTTGCTGGTGATAAAAGTGATTTAGTATCGTATTTTAATCAAAATAAAACAGAATTATATGCAGCTACTGCTTCCATCACCAAAAATATGGAAAAACGTGGTGGAGGAATTTTAGACATTCAACTCATAGATAAAACAGATAAATTAGAGCACTATTATCAGTTACACGTAACTTTTGAAACGAAAGATTCAATGGGTGCAAATTTTATCAATTCTTGTTTAGAAGCGATTGCGAATGAATTTAAAAGTGATGAGATTGAAATTGTAATGAGTATTTTATCAAATTATGTTCCTGAGTGTTTAGTTCGGGCAGAAGTTAGTTGTAAAATAGAAGATTTAGGTGGCGAAAAACCACAGAAATTCGCAGAGAAATTTTATCAAGCTGTAAAAATTGCCCAAATAGAACCTTATAGAGCAGTTACTCACAACAAAGGAATTATGAATGGAATTGATGCTGTAGTTTTAGCTACAGGTAACGATTTTAGAGCTGTAGAAGCTGGTGCACATGCTTATGCAGCTAGAAATGGTTCCTATTCCAGTTTATCGCATTGTACTATTAATGATGGTATTTTTAAATTTTGGATAGAAATTCCGTTAGCATTAGGCACTGTTGGTGGTTTAACTGCCTTGCATCCTATGGCTAAATTATCTTTAGAAATGTTGCAAAAGCCATCTGCAAGAACCCTAATGCAAATTATGGCAGCAGCAGGTTTGGCTCAGAATTTTGCGGCGTTAAGAGCATTAACTACAAAAGGAATTCAGCATGGGCATATGAAAATGCATCTACAAAATATATTGACACAGTTTAGGGCAAATGAAGAAGAAAAAAAGCAAGTAGAAGCCTATTTTGATACAAGAACAGTTTCTCATGCTGCTGTAGTTGGCAAATTAGAAGCCTTAAGAAAACCAAAAATACATTGGGTCGATTTCTTAAATATTGATGAAATCACTGCTAAATTAACTAGATTAACAAGAGAAACGCAACCTGTCTTTGGAAAAATGAATGGGCAACAAGTAATTGAACATTTAAGCTTGTTGATGCAAATTTCTAACGGAACAATTGAGGCAGATTATTATGTTTCTGATGAAAAAACGGCCAGAAGAAAACCATTTTTAGATTCAGAAGGCGAACTGCATATTGGTTTTAGAGCTTCCATTTTGTCAGATGAACCTACTAAAGAAAAATTTGATGCAATTCAAGAAGCATTAGCAGATTTAATTAATCAAATTGAAGCTTTCGAAACTCATTTTAAATCAGAACAAACAGAAAATCATCCATTTTTTGGGGAGTTAGATTATGAATATTGGAAGAAATTTCACGTCAAACATTTTACGCATCATTTTAAACAGTTTGATTTGTAAAATAATTTTATATGATTAAATCAGAATTCGGTTCAGTTGCAATGGGTTTTAGCCCTTTGATTAAAAAACAAAATTAAAAATTGGCTTTAGCCTAACCTTTAAAATTAATGCCTTTTGTAAAAGTTTATATTCACTTTGTGTGGAGCACAAAAAATAGAATTCCTTTTTTGGAAACAAAGGCGATGAGGCAAAAAGTTTGGAATCATATTAAAGAAAATGCCATTAAAAAACGAATTCATATCGATTATATAAATGGATATTCAGATCATTGCCATTGTTTAGTTTCTTTGGGAACAGACCAAACCGTAGAAAAAATAATGCATTTGATAAAAGGAGAATCTTCGTTTTGGATAAATCAACAGAAATTAACCAAAGAAAAATTTCAATGGCAATCAGAATATTTTGCGGTTTCAGTCTCAGAATCTATGGTTGATAGAGTTCGGAACTATATAAAAAATCAAGAAACTCATCATAGTAAAAAGACTTTTCAAGAAGAATACGATGAGTTTATTTTAAAATATAATTTTGAAAAGCTTGATGGGTAAATGGTTTGGCTAAAGCCAATTTTATTATTAATATGTTCATCCTGCTAAAGCAGGATGCAATTAAAAAAAATCAATAGTTTCAAACCATTTTTTTAAATGATAAAATGGTTTGTTTAATTTCAATAGAAATGGGTTTTAACCCATTTTATAAATATTGAGAATAAAATTGGCTTTAGCCAAAACTTTAAAGCATCCCAATAAAATAGGATTAATCTAAGAAAAGAAATAAAACAACAATATTGGAAAACTACTATTCAAACGGAAAATTATTATTAACAGGAGAATACCTCGTTTTAGATGGTGCAAAAGCTTTGGCTGTTCCAACAAAATTTGGACAAGATTTAATTGTTGAGAATATACAAGAACCTCAACTAATTTGGGGTAGTTTTACAGATACAGGAGCATGTTGGTTTGAAGCTGTTTTTGATTTACAAAAACTTCGTTTAGTTAGCTGCACCTTTGATTCTGATAAAGAAGGCAATGCAGAAATAATTGCAGAAACGTTATTAGATATTTTAAGAGAAGCCAAAAGATTAAACCGAAGTTTTTTAGATACTAAAAATGGATTTATCGTAAAAACCGAATTAAAATTCCCAAGAAATTGGGGATTAGGAACCTCGTCTACCTTAATAAATTCTATTGCGAGTTGGGCAAAAGTAGATGCCTTTAAATTACTTTGGAATTCTTTCAAAGGAAGTGGATATGATATTGCTTGCGCTCAAAATAATGTTCCAATTTTTTATCAAATAGAAAAAGATTTCTCGACTTCGATCGAAATGACACCAAGGATTGAGCAGGTAAAGTTTAATCCAACTTTTAAAGAAAACTTGTTTTTTGTGTATTTGAATCAAAAACAAGATTCTAAAGAAGGAATTGCAAAATTCAGAGAAAGTGGAAATAATTATCAAAAAGACATAGAACGAATATCAATTATTTCTGATGAATTTTTAAATGCAAAATCTGTTGATGATTTAGAAAAGTTAATTATTGAGCACGAACAAATTATCAGTTCAATCATCAAAATAAAACCAGTAAAAGAAAAATTATTTCCAGATTATTTTGGAGAAATTAAAAGCCTGGGAGCTTGGGGTGGAGATTTTGTATTAGTAACAGGAAATGAAGAAACACCAAACTATTTTAAAAATAAAGGATTTGAAACTGTTTTGAGTTACAGAGAAATGATTTTATAGAAATATAAGGTCTCAAAGGTTCTAAAAACCTGTGAGGTCTCAAATTAAAAAAATGAATAAAATAATTATAATTGGAGGAGGAGCAGCAGGGTATTTTACAGCAATAAATGCGAAAGAAAATAACCCAGATTTAGACATTACAATTCTAGAAAAAGGGAAGGATGTGTTGCAGAAAGTTAAAATTTCTGGAGGTGGAAGATGTAATGTTACACATGCGTGTTTTGAACCAAAAGAATTGGTCAAGTTTTATCCAAGAGGCGAAAAAGAATTGTTAGGACCTTTTCATCAATTTATGACAGGAGATACTTTTGAATGGTTTGATGATAGAGGAGTGCCTTTAAAAATTGAAAGTGATAATCGTGTTTTTCCTGAAGCAAATACGAGTCAAGCAATCATAGATTGTTTTCTAAATGCTGTTGATAAGTTACAGATTAAAGTGTTAACAAGTTGTGGAGTAAATTCAGTTTATCAACAGGATAATAAATGGGTTATCAACACAAAAGAAAAAACTTTTGAAGCAGATCAACTAGTTATTGCAGCTGGTAGTTCTAAAAAAGTGTGGGAATTGTGTACAACTTTAGATCATTCTGTTATAGAACCTGTTCCGTCTTTATTTACATTTAATATTAATGATAAACGATTGGTAGATTTATTGGGTATTTCTGTGCCAAATGCAACTGTAAGTATTGTAGGTACAAAATTAGAAGCATCAGGACCTTTGTTAATTACACATTGGGGAATGAGTGGGCCTGCAGTTTTAAAATTATCTGCTTTTGGGGCAAGAATTTTAGCAGAAAAAAACTATCAATATAATGTAGAAGTAAATTGGCTCTCCAGACCAACTGATAAAGTGTTGAATGTTTTATTGAATTTAAAAAAGAAAGAACCTCGAAAAACAGTGATTTTAAAATCGCCATTTGCAGAAATTTCTAAACGTTTATGGGAACGTTTCGTGTTGTTTTCTGATATTTCTAAAACTCAAAATTGGGCAGATTTAAACAGTTCTCAATTAGAAAAACTAGCAAATCAGCTCACAAAAGGAATTTATAATGCCAATGGAAGAACCACTTTTAAAGACGAGTTTGTAACTGCAGGAGGTATTGATTTAAAAGAAATCAATTTTAAACGTTTTGAAAGTAAACAACATAAAAATCTCTTTTTTGTAGGTGAAGTTTTAAATATTGATGCAGTAACTGGCGGATTTAATTTCCAAAATGCCTGGACAGGTGGTTATATTTGTGCTAAAGCTTTGGCTGAAAAAGAATAACTCAAAAAGTCATTGCGAGTTTTTACGAAGCAATCTGTTAATTAAAATAAACAGATTGCTTCGTTCCTCGCAAAGACAAACCATCAACTAAATACTAATAACCATAAACCAAGAACAAAATATGGCATTTACAGAATCGAACGAATTTTTAATAGGAACAATAGCACCTGATTTTAATTTAGTAAATACTATTGATGACAGGTTCTATGGTTTAAATGATTTAAAAGGAGAAAAAGGAACTGTAATTATGTTCATTTGTAATCATTGTCCGTTTGTAATTCACGTGAATGAAGAATTGGTAAAATTGGCAAATGCATATCAACAAAAAGGAATAGGTTTCATTGCAATAAGTGCTAATGATGTTGAAAATTATCCACAAGATGCACCTCATTTAATGAAGGAATTAGCTCAAAAAGAAAATTACCCTTTTCCGTATTTGTATGATGAAACGCAAGGAGTAGCCAAAGCCTTTGATGCAGCTTGTACGCCTGATTTTTATATTTTTGATGCCGATTTAAAAGCAATTTATCATGGGCAATTAGATGATTCTAGACCAGGAAATGGAAAGCCAATTACTGGAAACAATATTAGAAATGCTTTAGATAATTTACTAAATAACAAACCCATTTTAGAAAACCAAAGACCAAGCGTAGGTTGTGGTATTAAGTGGAAGTAAATTTACTTTTTCTTTTTGGGATATGTTTTTTTAGGGAATTAATAAAACAAATCGATTAAAGGAGATTTATTTTACTTCAACAATGCCAGAAAACTTAGACCCAAACTAAATAAAGAATTTGTTTGATTTTTTAACTTAGTTCTCCGTTAGCAAGAGTGTTTTATTGATTCGCAATCTCAATTGCTTTTTCCAAAATTTCATCACGACCTTGCTTCAATCCAATTATTGTAGGTTTTATTTCTACATCAATTTTAACTCCTATTCTTTGCGATTCTGTTCCATCAGGATACATTATACCATAACCTGAAAATCTTGTGGTATAACCTCCTAAATATTTTATAGCTGTACTTATACCATCTGCACCCGCAGTTTGATTGCCAACAGTTATAATGTTGTCTGCAGTCTGAAAAGCCATAGCTGTAAATTCTGATAAGCTTAAAGAATTGTCATTTACAAGAAGAATGAATTTTCCTTTGAAAGCTTTTCGGCTACTACCTGTTTTTATGCTTTTATCAAAAATATATCTTCCAGGATAAGAAATGTCAGGAATGTATTTCAAAGCAAAAATTTTGGCTTTGTTGTTAAAATATCTCGTAAACATTTTATACCTAAGTTCTGGATATCCTCTAAGGTCAATAATGATGGATTTTTTTGTATTAAACGTTTCAAATATTTTTTCAAATTCTTTAGGTTTATATCTTGTTGCCATATTTACGTAACCAATAGATTCAGTAATAGATTTTGATTTTAAACTGCGTTTATTTTTTAAATATCCAAAATCATTAATGTTGTACAGTTTTGTGGAAATATTTCGAATTTTACCATCTCTTATTATAGTTAGATGCATAGAGTTTAATGTATCCCTGAAAATTGTACTATAAGTTCTGTTTATTTTAAAGTTAAGATTAGAACCTGAAACATATTTCAATGTGTTTTTTAATTCTGTTACAATATTTTTGTCATAAATTTTTACAATGATATCACCACTTTTTAAGTCATTAATTTTTGCAAGAGAATCATTAAAGATTTCAGAGACGACAGCTTGGTTTTCTACATTTGATATATTTACTGGAAGAGATTTATATTTTGATGTATCATTAAAACTTATCCAAGCGTGTGAATCATCTATATTTGCAACAAGTTCTTTAAGAACTGCCTGATATTCGTCCTTGTTTTTAACAATTCTAATTTTATCAATCATTTCACTCAACACAAAATCCCAATCTTGGTCAGTAAGGTATTTATATGGATAAAAATATTCTATAATATTCCAGTATTTAAAAAGTCCCAATAATCGATATTCTTCTTTTGGGAATTCAAAATCTTTGTAATTTGGTTCGTTTATTATTTTTATATTTCCTGTTGGTTCGGTTGTGACATAAAAATTTTCTCTTTGATTTCTGTTCTTCTCAATAAATTTTAGTTTTGATGAAAGTTCATTGCTAAAAAGCGTTGTGTCTTGTGTCCAAGATAAATCAAAATTTTTGTCAAAATATTTTTCATCAGAATTACATTTTTTACAATTCTCAATTTTGCCCAAGCTTTTAATCCATTTAATATAAACTTGTGATAGCAATTCTTTATTTGTTGTCTTTAAAACCTTTGGAAGTATCTTAATAAACTCTTTATCCCAATCAAATTTTCCCTGTCCAACTTCTGGATGATAATACTTGAGGAATCCATAGATTTTCCCAAGTGAATTCAATTTTTCAGTTTCTGAAATGCTCTGTTGGGCAGTTAGAAAATTATAGCTGAAAAAGATTAAAATTATAAGTGGGATTGTTTTTTTCATATTGTTGCAACTTTATGTGAAATTAGATTTTTCTAAAGTTCAGAATCAAATTAAATATTTGCTTTACTTCTTTTTTAACTGAATCGTTTGCATCGCTTTTTCAGCAATTTTAGAAGTATAAACCTCATCATCAATTGTAAATGATAATTCAGTTACAGAATCATTCTTATTGAAAACGACTATGGCTATAGAACCATCTGTATTTTTTGCTGCTGTATAAATTAATCCTTCTAAACCATCGCTTTTCAAATATATTCTTACTGCATTTGGGCGAATAAATTTACTAAAGTGACTCAATAGATAATACAAAGGTGTATAAATTACTTCGTCTGTTTCAGGGTTTATTAAAACAGGAGCACTATTAAAATTATCATAAGGATTTGGTTGTCCTTTATTACTTAAAATAACACACCACTCAACATAACCTTGTGTACCGTGATTTAAATCTGAAATAATATCATAAGCATAGGTTTCAAAAGGAATAAATTTACCTGCGTAATCTGTACTTTCTCTAAAATATTGTGCAACAGGTTCATTTTTATCAATATCTATACTAGATTCTGTATGAATCATTGCTTTATTTGGCCAGTTTTTTGCTAATTTATACAATTCTTCAGCATAATAATTATTTGCTTTAAGTTCGGAATTTGCATACCAATGAAATGCAGTTCCCCAAGCATATTTATTGGCTTCAGGATCTTTATAAGTAGGATTTACATAATCGTTCATCACAGATTTATTATGATCGTAAATCAATACTTTAAGTCCTTCATCTAAATCATCAAGATTCAAATGACCATCTTTCACCAATTGAGGACCTAAATGATCTCTTAAAAAATCGCGTCCTTGTTCAGCTGTAAAACCATTACTATCCCATCTTGCATCATGATAATGTAGAGGTTCGTTTTGTGGAGTAATTGCCCAAATATTTATTCCATTATCTGCATAAGCGCTTACGTATTTAGACAAATATTTTGCCCAAAGACTATAATATTTAGGTAATAAACTTCCATTGGTCATTTTGCTGGTTTCACCAGATTTCATCCAAGAAGGTGGACTCCAAGGAGATGCAATAATTTTAAAATCGGCTCCTGGAATTTTAGAAGCTTCTAAAATCATTGGAATTATATCGTAATTAGGTTCAACTAACGCAATGTTTTTAACTTGTTCGTTTTCATCACCAGAAAAACCTTTTAAATCTTCTTTTATACTAAATGTAGACAAATTTTCATCACCTTCTTCTACATAAGTATAGTGGTTGTTTGCATAATCACTGCTGTTGATATGAGTTCTAGTTAACGAAAAACCTGCACCTTCTGTTGGACTGAACAATTTGGTAAGTACATCTTTACGAAGTGCAACAGGAATGGTTGCTAAATTCCAAGCAGAAGATTCTGTAAATGAAGCTCCAAAACCATAATATTTTTGAAATTCCTTCTCTGGAAAAAGTGTTATTGATACTTTTTTTAACTCCTTAGCTGTTTGCTTTAAGTCTTCTTTGGTAATCAATTTTAGTTGATCACCTGCATAAGATGTTTGATATATTTTACAAGTATATTTTTGATTGGTTTTTTCTGATAAACAACTTATAAAAACAACAAATATTATTAAATAAAATATGATTTTTTTAATGCTCTTGTAAGATTTTGACTCCTGTTTTGTCCAAATAAATTTTACCATTTAACTCTCTTTTTTAAACTCTATGAAACTAACTTCTTACAATACTATTCTTTAGCATCAAAACTTTTGGCAGTTTCAATCCAATGTTCAGTAATTCCTTTTGTGTCTGCGCCTAGACCTTTAGCTAAATGCAATGCTAAAGCAATCATTAATATAGAAGCTTCATGTAATTCTTGTAGGGTTTGTATGCTCCCAAATTTATCTTGTGCCTTTAATAGCAGTAAATCGTTGTGTTTTTTAGCAAATGCAACTGGATTATCATTATCGTCAGTAATTTCAGGAATCATTAAATAATCCATCCATTCTTTTCCTATACGTTTTGCTAATAATTCAGGTGATTCTTTTCCTAAAGCTCGCCAAACTTGAAGTGTTTTTGTATCTCCAGATGCAGATAATCCTGAATCTAGAAATAACTCAAAACCTATGTCAGCAATGTTTTGCATCACTATTAAGTATTCATCTTGTGCTTTTTCGAACAATTCGGCTTTTTGTCCTTTTAAATAATCACCAACGCTTAATTTAGGTAAATTTAAAACATCAGCACAATCTATTAAACAAGGAAATGTAGTTCCTTCATAAATATATTGTGCTTTATTAAACTGTATTTGACGACCTAAAGGATACAATCTGCAAGCTAAAGGACGACCTTCGTGAACACTGCACCCAAAATCAGGAATATATTGACTGCAAGATTTTTGGTCTTTTTTATCTTCTTTTCCGTCAAAACGCAATTGAATTCCACCAAATTCGGTATACAAATCTCTAAATTCTCTAGGAGTAATTTTTTTGGCTTTACTAAAACAAACAATTTCCCAAGGATTTAACATTACTGCTTTTCCAAAACAACAAGTTCCAGATCTTGTGCAGGTTAAAGGTAAAATACTTTTAGAAGTTAGCGTTGTGGTTTTCATTTTATTCGAACTTATTCAGCAATTTCTCCACGATGAGGTTTTAAGGCATCTCTGTAGATTTTCATATCTTTTTCATCGACAGTGATGAATGCAGAAAATAACATTGGGTTTTTTTCTTGAACATCAATATCGTGAAAAGTTAAGTTTTCCATCAGTGAAAATTCTTTTAAATGAATGGTATGATGTTTTGCGGTTTCTTTGGCATCAGGGCCTCTAAAATCCCATAATAATTTTATTTTTCTACTCATTTTTTTTGTTTTAGTACTCGTTGTCATTTCGACTTTATGGAGAAATCTAATTTATGTAAAATACTAGAGAATTTTCGACTCCATATTTTTACTTCGTAAGCTACTTTCAATCAAAATTTATTTTGATTTCACTAATGCTCAAAATGACATAAAGCGATTTTAATGGTTGATAAAAATAAATAATTCGCCACTTTTAAATGTAATGTTAACGGTATCTTTAATACCTTTATTTCTAGTTCCAATTCGTTCTCCAAAAACTAAATCTTCATTTTTTAATTGATATTCTAAGCCTTCTGTAACAATATTTATTGCTTTAGGAAAAGGAATTAAAGAAACGATTTTGTTTTTACAATCTGTAATTTCTGTCCTTTTATCCGCTAAAAAATAACGGCTGTGATTGTCAAAAAAAGTAAGTTTTAATTTTGTTTTCCATTGTATGGCTGTAGATAAATTTCCTAAAAAATGATCTTGTGCTGCCCCACTTGCTCCATAAATATCTATTTGATAAAAACCTTTGTCAAACAAAATTTGCAATATTTTATCAAAATCTGTAAAATCTTGGTTTGGTGTTTCAATGACTTCAATTTTTGTTGGAATTTCTGCTAAAGAGTCAAAATCACCACTAATAAAAGTCGGTGTTATATTATTTTCTTTTAGATATTGATAAGCGCCATCAGTTGCACAAATCACATCATAATTAGATGTATTTGGAACTTCTTTTGGCTTTTCTCCATTCAATAATAAAAAGACTTTTTTTGCTTTCATCAACTGCAAAAATACAAACAAAAAAGCATCAATTCTAAAACTAGAATGATGCTATTTTTTAATAATGAATTTGAATACTAATTTCGCTTTTCTATTTCTAATAGAGGAAACTCTTCTTGTAGTTTTAACAGATTGTTATTTTTATCTTTTAAATGATTATCAAAAAATGAAACTACGGTTTTATTAATGGCTTTATAAGCCTCTTTTGGGTTAATTGTCCCAGATTCATTCAATGCTGGAACGTTAACCATTGAAGGAATATCCATAAAAGTTGCGTGACCAGAATTTTTAATTTTTACATCATAAAAAACAGATAAACCTCCATTTCTGTAAGCATATTTGTTGTAGTTTGGGTGTGGAGATTTCCAATCAGAAGAAATGTTTAAAAATGGTTTTGTAACCAAAGTATCTATCATGTTCCCCCATTGAACGCCGTCTAAATTTACACCAGCACTAACTCTTTTATCATCTAAAATAGATTGCCCAACAGAGGTTCCTCCTTGCGAATGTCCAAAAACACCAATTTTAGAAATTTCTATATGATTTGCTAAAAAAGAATTTGTATTCCAATCATCTAAGACATCAATTACGGAGCTAATATCTTGAGACCATCTTTTAGAAATAACAGCAGGAATATAATTTTTTAAGGCAAAATCGGAAGCAATGAATCGCTCTTCTTCATTTTTTGCATTTTGATAATCTTGTTGCATTTTCCAAGCCAATTCAGCCATTTTTTGATTGCTGATGTACTTTTTGTCATAAGCTTGGTTGTAGAGTTTTAGCGTTCCGTCAGCAAACAAAGTCCCTGTACTTTCATAGGTATGGTTAATGTTTAAAACAATATAACCTTGACTTACAATTTCTTCAATAATGGCATAATATCCAGAAGCTTTAGAGTAAGAGCCGTGAGAAAAAATTAAAACAGGGAATTTTTCATTAGCAACTTCAGGTTTTACAAATGTGTTTGTTTTTACATAATCTAAATAATTGAAAATTGTTACTGGTAAACCATATTTTGCAGCAAAACTAATGCGATCACCATCATTTAAATACGGTTCTTTTTCTTCATTTTTGATGATTGCAGGATACCAAATTTTAACCATCAATTCTCTTTTATCATCAAGGTTTTCTGTAATTTCTTCATCTCTATCTGTTTTTAAATGAATATAATCTGAACCAATTTTGTAGTTTCCTGTCGGTTTTGGTAGTTCAAAAACAGGTAAAGCGGAGGGTAATGCAAGTGCGATAGACAAAAGAATCACCAAAAAAATCACTTTAAAAATCTTAAAAAACCAGCTTCCTTTTAAAAGAGAATATTCTTTATAAATACAAATTGAAATAAGTGTGAAAAGAAAGTAAATAGGAATCATTTGCCATCTATAACCTTCTAAAATTAGTTGGAGCGCTAGTAAACTTATAATTATTGCAAGTGTAATTTTTTTGTTCGTTTTAACTTTTCTTACCGATAAATAGATGATAGAAGTAAAGCAAAGTAGTATTAAAATGGTTTCAAATATTCTCATTAACGGTTTTATTTAAAAGTTCGCTACAAAAGAAGATCATTCATATTAAAAAAGAAATAAAACGTAATGGACAAAGAATGGACAATTGTTTAACTAACTGTAAATTAAATTTTTAAAATAAAAGTTACCAAATCATCATTTGCAGCAAGATTTAGTTTTTTGCGTAATCTATATCTTGCTTTATTTACACTTTCAGGAGTAATATTTAGTAAATTACTAATTTCTTTGGATGACAAATTCAATCTTAAAAAAGCACATAATTTTAATTCATTTGATGTTAAATTAGGCGCTAATTTGTAAACGGATGCTTTAAAATTCGGATATAATTTTTCGAAGTTAGAAAAGAAAACTTCAAAGTCAGCAACATCATTATTCATAATTTTAGCTAAATCATTTTTTAACGTAATTTTTAATTTTCCGTTTTTAACTTCTAAATCCTTTATTTTATCATCTTTTTGTTTTTGTCCTATACGCTCGATAGTATCTATTTTCTTTGCAAACCGCAATGCTCGCCTTTTACTATTTCCCCTTCTAGTGCTATATGGAATAAAAATATACAAGAAAATAAGTATGGCCAAAATACCTAAAAAAGCAAGGCAAAAAATAAACCAAGTATCTGTATTTATTTTAAAATTGATTGGTAAAAAGCAAGAAAATTGCATCAATAAAATGTTTGTTAGAATCTGCAGTAAATTTATAATAATTTAAAAAAGGATTAGTTTTATCTTTGTAACAAATTTTTAGACCTTGAATACAGCACAGTTTTTAGTAAAATCCGATTTAAAATTTGTTGATAAAGCCTCATATACTTGGCAAACGCCTAGTAATATTGCTTTGGTAAAATATTGGGGAAAAAGCAATCCTCAAATACCAAAAAACGCATCGATCAGTTTTACTTTAAATAATTGTCACACCATTACAACAATCGATTTTGAACGGATGTCAAACGCTGAACTCGGTTCAGAATCTGATAAAAAAGCCGAGTTTACTTTATTTTTCGAAGGCAAAGTAAAAGAAGAATTCAAACCTAAAATCGCTGAGTTTTTCAAAAGAATTCAAGAATATTGTCCTTATATTTTTGATTACAAAATGACGATCAACTCAGAAAATTCTTTTCCGCATTCTAGCGGAATTGCTTCTTCTGCAAGTGGTTTAAGTGCAATTGCAAGATGTTTAATGAGTTTAGAACAAGAAATAAATCCAGATTTATCATTAGCATTTATCAATAAAAAAGCGTCTTTTTTAGCAAGATTAGGGTCAGGAAGTGCAAGTAGAAGTATAGAAGGACCTTTAGTAGTTTGGGGAAATCATCCAGAAATTGAAGGAAGTTCAGATTTGTTTGGGGTAAAATTTCCTTACAAAGTACATAGCGTTTTTGAAAATTATCAAGATGCAATTTTGTTAGTAGATAAGGGCGAAAAACAAGTTTCGAGTACAATAGGACATAAGTTGATGCACAATCATCCGTATGCCGAAAATCGTTTTAAACAAGCCAATGAGAATTTAGCTAAAATGTCAACCATTTTGCAAGAAGGCAATATCAAACAATTTATCAATTTGGTAGAAAGTGAAGCGTTGACTTTACACGCAATGATGTTAACCAGTAACCCTTATTTTATTTTGATGAAGCCCAATACTTTAGAAATTATCAATAAAATTTGGGAATATCGTCAGAAAAAAAACAGCAACATCTGTTTTACGCTAGATGCTGGCGCAAATGTACACGTTTTATATCCTTTGGATGAGAAAGAAGCTGTGAATCAATTTATTGAAAATGAGCTTTCTAAATACTGTCAGAAAAATCAGTATATTTGTGATGCTACTGGTTTAGGAGCAAAACAATTATAATCATTTATATGAAAAAATCATCCTTAATTCTTTTGATGATTCTTGGTTTTCTATCCATTTCTTTTACATCACAAGAAACAATTTGGTTAGATAAAAATCTAAAACAAACCACCCAAGACAAAGCGGTTTACTATAAGGTTGGTAAAAAGTTAGATGGCGAGGTTTCGTATTTTTATAGAAGCAGAACTTTATTTCGAAAAGTATTTTATGTTGATGGAAAATTAGAAGGAATCTTTTCTGAATATTATAATACTGGCGAGTTAAGAGAAGTTGGTAAATATGTAAACGGACAAAGAGATGGTAACTGGAAAGTATACTATAAAACCGGAAAAATAATGAAGAAAGGCAGGTATAGTAAAGGAGCTAAAGTGGGTATTTGGAAAGTTTTCTATAAAAATGATTAATAACAATTCATTAACATATATTTCCGTATTTTTGTCAATTAAAGTCATACAATGAAAGGTCCACTTTTTTATGCTAAAATTCTCCTTTTTGGAGAGTATGGAATTATCAAAGATTCTAAGGGATTAGCTATTCCGTTTAACGCATATAGGGGTGCTTTAAAAACTTCTGATCATTTAGAAGGCAATGCAAAAAAATCTAACGAAAATTTACAGAAGTATTACACGTATATTTCTCAATTAAATTCTGATCTAGTTTCTTTTAATTTAGATGAATTTAAAGCAGATTTAGAAAACGGAATGTATTTCGATTCTTCTATTCCTCAAGGTTATGGAGTGGGAAGTTCTGGTGCTTTAGTTGCGTCGATTTATGACAAATATGCTAACGATAAAATTACAGTTTTAGAGAATTTAACACGAGAAAAATTACTAAAACTAAAAGGCACTTTTGGTTTGATGGAATCTTTTTTTCACGGTAAAAGTTCGGGTTTAGACCCTTTAAATTCTTATTTAAGCTTACCAATCTTAATCAACTCTAAAGAAAATATAGAGCCAGCAGGAATTCCTTCTCAAAAAGAAGGAAAAGGGGCTGTTTTCTTATTAGACTCAGAACAAATTGGCGAAACTGAACCGATGGTAAACATCTTTATGAATAAGATGAAAAACGAAGGTTTTAGAAAAATGTTAAACGAAGAGTTTGTTTTACATACAGATGCTTGTATCGAAAACTTTTTACAAGGTGATGTAAAATCGTTATTTTCTAACGTTAAAAGCTTATCAAAAGTAGTATTAAAGAACTTTAAACCAATGATACCAGATGCTTTTCATAAGGTTTGGGCAAACGGAATTAAAACCAACGATTACTACTTAAAACTTTGTGGATCTGGTGGTGGAGGTTATATTTTAGGTTTCACAGAAGATTATCCTAAAGCACAAGAAAGCCTAAAAGACTACAAATTAGAGCTTGTGTACCGATTTTAAAATTATCTTATGAGCTCTTCAAAAATGAAGATTTTTCTAAAGAAAATATTCAGTTTATTATCTGTTGTAAGAGGTTATAATATTTTAGTATTGGTATTTGCGCAGTATTTGGCATCTATTTTTATTTTTTCTTCAGAAGATGATGTTGCAAAAGTTATTCTTGATGTCGATTTATTTTTTATTGTATTAGCATCAGTGTGTGTAATTGCCTCAGGCTATATCATCAATAATTTTTATGATGCTAAGGTAGATAGAATCAATAGACCTTTAAAAACAGGTATTGATAACTACATAAAGCAAGAAACAAAGTTATCATTGTATTTTACCTTAAACTTTTTAGGTTTTGTTTTTGGTTTTTTAGTTTCTTGGAAAGCTGCGTTATTTTTTGCAGTCTATATTTTCGCCATTTGGTTTTACTCTCATAAGTTAAAGAAGCTTCCTTTAATGGGCTTAATTTCGGCCACAATACTTACTATTTTACCATTTTTCGCCATTTTTGTACACTATAAAAACTTTTCGAAAATTATTTTTGTTCACGCTATTTTTTTGTTTTTGGTGATTATGGTCAGAGAATTAATTAAAGATTTAGAAAATATTAAAGGTGCAATTGCAAACAATTATAAAACGTTTACCGTAGCTTATGGCGAGAAAAAAACAAAACAGTTGTGCCTTTTATTGCTGTTTTTAACCCTATTTCCAATAGTGGTTTTGTTTAGTTTTCCAGAATTAAGTTATATGAAATATTATTTTTATGTAGCTTTATTTACGTTACTTTTTATCGGTTTTTACTTATGGAAATCAAACGAAAGAAATCAGTACAGATTTTTACATAACCTCTTAAAATTGTTGTTGTTACTTGGTGTATTGTGTTTGGTTTTTATAGACACTTCGCTAATTTTAGAAAAAGTAATTGATCGGTTGAATTAATCATCAATTTAAGTACCTTTGCCAAAATTTTAAAAATGGATTCAAATAAAAACTCGTCGCGAAGACGACAAGAAGGCAAGAAAAGTACGCCTCTAAACAGAAAAACAGTAAAACCTTTAAGCAGAAAACCTGTACAAAAGGATTACAAAAAGAGTACACCTACCAAAACAGCTGATGAATCATTAGGAATTCGTTTAAACAAGTACATTGCAAATTCGGGAATGTGCTCGCGCAGAGAAGCAGATACATATATAGAGCATGGAAGTGTAGAAGTTAATGGCAAGCTAATTACAGAAATGGGCTACAAAGTTCAGCCAGATGATGTAGTTCGTTTTGACGGAACTGCGATTTCGCCAGAACAAAAAAGATATATTTTACTGAATAAACCTAAGAATTACATTACCACTATGGATGATGATCGAGGTAGAAAAACAGTAATGGAATTGGTAGCTAACGCATCAAAAGAAAGAATTTATCCTGTAGGAAGGTTAGATAGAAATACAACAGGTTTATTATTGTTTACTAATGATGGAGATTTAGCAAAAAAGCTAACGCATCCAAAACATAATGTACGTAAATTATACCACGCTTCTTTAGATAAAAAACTAGATTTAAGAGATTTAGAAAAATTAAGAGGCGAAGTAATTATTGAAGGTAAAAAAGTATTTATTGATGCAGTTTCTTATGTAAATGGAGAACCGAAATCAGAAATTGGTATCGAAATTCATTCTGGTAGAAACAGAATTGTACGTAAAATATTTGAGCACGTAGGGTATAAAGTGAACAAACTAGATCGAGTTATTTTTGCAGAATTAACCAAGAAAAATTTACCAAGAGGAAGATGGAGACCATTAACAACTTTAGAAGTTGCCAATCTTCAAAAATTGAAATAAATTATAATCCAGCTTTTGCTGGATTTTTTTTATATCTTCAAATTCCTTTTAAAATACAAAACAGTATGTTAGAACAAGAACTTAGTTTTATTAAAGAACATCTTCATTATTTAGAGAAAGAGAATGTAGCCGTTTCTAAAGTGAGCGTCGGTTGGCATTTAGATCATTCCTTAAAAGTGATAAATACTGTTTTAGATATTTTAAAGCAATCAGATACAGAGGAATATGAAAAAAAGTTTAATTTTTTTCGTTTTTATATTTTTTTAAAAGGTTCATTTCCTAGAGGGAAAGTAAAATCGCCAAAACGAGTTTTACCACCAGAAATTATATTGATAAAAGCGTTAGAAGAGCAAATACGTTTGGTCGAAAATAGCTTAAAGAATTACCCTTCTATTCAAGAAAATCAATTTTTCACACACCCAATATTTAAGCAGTTGAACAAAAAACAAACCCTAAAATTTTTGAAGCTGCATAGCCAACATCATTTTAAAATTATTCAAGACATTTTAAAGTAAGAGTTTACTTCTTAAAATAATTATAACCAATCTTTAAGCGATTAGAAATACAACTTTTGTTCTTTTATTGTATATTCATCCAATAGATTTTTTAAAGTGATGGAAAAAAAATACGTAGTTGCTTTTGACCAAGGAACAACAAGCACAAGAACAATTATTTTTGATCAAAAAGGAGAAATTGTAAAGATTTCTCAAAAAGAATTGACCCAATATTACCCAAAATCGGGTTGGGTAGAACACGATCCAGAAGAAATTTACAAAGATCAAGTAGCCACATTTCATAAAGTTTTAGAAGACGCCAAAATTAATCCACTTGAAATAGTTTCTATTGGGATTACCAATCAGCGCGAAACAACAGTAGTTTGGAATAAAAAAACAGGCAAACCTATTTATAATGCCATTGTTTGGTTAGATAAACGAAGCTCGGCTATTTGTGATGATTTAGAACAAAGCGGTTTTGCAGATTATATCAAAGAAAATACAGGTTTGGTAATTGACGCCTATTTCTCTGGTACAAAGCTAAAATGGATTTTAGATAATGTCGATGGAGCAAGAGAAAGCGCAGAAGCTGGCGATTTGTGTTTTGGGACTATAGATAGTTGGTTAATCTACAAGTTTACAAATGGAGCAAATCACCTTACAGATCATACCAATGCATCACGTACTTTATTGTATAATATTAAAGAATTACAATGGGATAAAAAGCTGTTAAAAGCTTTAAATATTCCAGAATGTATGTTGCCTAAAGTGCAGGCATCTTCCTCAGATTTTGGGGTAGTTGAGTATCATGATTTAGAAATTCCTATTTATGGAGTAGCAGGAGATCAACAAGCAGCATTATTTGGGCAAGGAGGGTTTAAATCGGGCATAGCTAAAAATACGTATGGTACAGGTTGTTTTATCTTATTAAACACAGGTAAAGAACAAGTAGTTTCTCAAAAAGGATTATTAACAACACTTACCTGTAGTTTAGAAAATGAATCGATTCATTATGCTTTAGAAGGCAGTGTTTTTGTTGGAGGCGCAGCTATTCAATGGTTAAGAGATCAAATGCAGATTATCGAAAAAGCGTCAGATACCGAAGAAATTTGCGAAAGTATTCCGCCTTTAAAAGATATTTACGTTGTACCAGCTTTTGCGGGTTTGGGAGCTCCTTATTGGGACGCAAAAGCAAAAGGAAGTATTTATGGAATGACATTAGATACAGGGAGAAAAGAGTTGATTAAAGCCACGGTTGAAGCTTTAGCGTATCAGACCAGAGATGTTATTGATGCTATGATTCAAGATTCTGGTAAAGAAATGATAACTTTAAAAGTTGATGGTGGTGCAAGCGCAAACAACTATTTGATGCAATTTCAAGCTGATATTTTAAATGTTGCTGTAGACCGACCACAAATGTTAGAGGTAACAGCCTTTGGAGCTGCACTTTTAGCCGGAATTAAAGCGGGTTTTTGGGGAAGAGAAAATATAGACGATTTACGAAAAGTAGAAACTATTTTTCAACCGAATATGAAACCAAAACAGCGTACCAAGAAATACAAAGGTTGGTTAAAAGCTGTTGATAAAACGAGGACAACTTCCATAAGGGAAAATGAAGAAAAAACACTTCGTTTTTCAATATTAGATAGAGCAAAACAATTTAAAAAAATTGCCGTAAAAGCTTTTGATTTAATCATTATTGGAGGAGGTGTTACAGGAGCAGGAATTGCTTTAGATGCAGCTGCAAGAGGTATGAAAGTTTGTTTAATTGAAAAAAACGATTTTGCTTCAGGAACCAGTAATAAATCTACAAAATTAATTCACGGTGGTTTACGCTACTTGAAACAATTCGAAATTGGTTTGGTAAGAGAATCTGGTTCAGAAAGAGCCATTGTGCATAAATTAGCACCACATTTGGTGTTGCCAGAAAAAATGTTGTTGCCGTTAACTGAAGAAGGTACGTATGGTAAATTTATGACCTCAATTGGCTTAAAAGTTTACGATTTATTGGCCAATGTTGGCGGTGAGGATAGCCGAAAAATGCTCGATAAAAAAGAGACTTTAGCGAAAGAACCTTTGCTCGATAAAAAGTTGGTTTTAGGTGGAGGGTATTACGCAGAATACAGAACAGATGATGCACGATTAACGATTGAATTGTTAAAAAAAGCATCAGAATTTGGTGCAACAATTATCAATTATTGTGAAATGGAATCTTTTGTGTATGATAATAATGGTAAAATAGAAAGTCTAAATTGTATCGATCATAATTCGGGAAAAACACTAAATATCAGTGCGAATAATTATGTTTCTGCTGCAGGACCTTGGGTAGATAAAATCAGGAAAAAAGACAATTCTATCAACCATAAATACCTCCATTTAACAAAAGGCGTTCACATTGTTTTTCCTTTTGAGAAATTACCAATTCAACAATCTGTTTATTTTGATGTAGCAGATGGTAGAATGGTTTTTGCAATTCCGAGAGGAAGATGCACCTATGTCGGTACAACAGATACCAATTATAATGGCGATTTAAATAGGGTAGTAGCTACACAACAAGATGCTGAGTATCTAATAAACGCTACAAATAATGTATTTCCAAATGTAAATTTAACAATTGATGATGTAGAATCGAATTGGGCAGGTTTACGTCCTTTAATTCATGAAGACGGAAAAGATCCATCCGAATTATCAAGAAAAGATGAAATCTTTATTTCAGATAGTGGTTTAATCTCTATTGCTGGAGGTAAATTAACAGGATATAGAAAAATGGCACATCGAGCTATAGATGCCGTTTTAGATACGCTTTCTGAGAAAAGAAAAAAGAAGTTGAAAAAATCATCTACAGAAAAAATAGCATTGGTAACTCCAGTTTTAAATTCATCAAAAGAAGTTGGTATTTATCAAAAAGAAATAGAAAGTCAATTAATAAACAAAGAATTTTCGGTAATAGATAGCAAGTATTATGCTTGGTATTTAGTGACAACTTATGGAAAGAATACCACTTTTATTATGGATAAAGTCGCTTTTTTTAATAACGAAATCCCTTTAAAAAAGTTGATAAGAGCAGAAGTTTGGTACTGTGTTTATTATGAAATGACGAATAGTTTATCAGATTTTTTTATCCGTAGAACAGGACGATTGTATTTTAATATTGATAGCATTTCTGAACATTTAGAAGTTGTGATACAAGATTTTAAAAAATATTTAGATTGGGATGCTAAAAGAGTTGAGCAAGAAAAAGAAAAAATGCATCTTTTACTGAAAGATGCAACTACCTATTATACAGAAGAGTTTAAATAGATTTTTAGAGCTAAGTCGTTACTTATGTATACGAATTAATTTATCTGTTATTGTTAGGTTGAGCGCAGTCGAAATCTATAGCTAGCTGGCCAATAGTTCTCAACTGTGCTCGATTAGATAATCCCTGAATTTTCTTTTAAAAGAATGTTATAGTGGTTACTATAATTTTAAAGATACATGTAGCGTATTGTTTTTTAACATAAAATTTAATCTTTTTTAGCACATTATCGTACCTTTGTTTATCGTGAAAGAAATTTCTCATAAAATATTAGCTATTTTAATGTCGTTTGTAGTATTATTTTCTACAACTTCATTTGCTATCACAAAACATTTTTGTGGAGATACCCTTGTAGATACTGCTATTTTTACTAAAGCCACTTCTTGTGGTATGGAAGTTGAAAAAACATCTTCTTTAGCAGATTGTTCTAATTTAACTATGGATTGTTGTAGTGATCAGCAAATTGTAAAAAATGCGCAAGATGAATTGCAATTACAAATAGATAAAATATCTTTTGAACAAAAGGTGTTCATTGCTTCTTTTGTTTATTCATATATTAATTTATATAAAGGTTTAGACAAAAAGGTATCTTATTTTGAGGTATACGACCCACCTGTCGTCACGAATCAACTCTACAAGATTGACGAGACTTATTTAATTTGATTTTTAAACGTTAGACTTTTTTATCCCATGGCAGCAATGTCTTAAGGATAATTTATTGTATTCGGTGTTTTCAAACACCATTGTCTAATTGTTTAATTATCAACATAAATGATAAATAAAAGTATTAAATTTTTAATAGAAAATAAACTTGTAGCAATGTTGTTACTGGTTCTTTTTATAGGATTGGGAACTGTAAATGCACCTTTTAATTGGGATACAGGATTTTTACCCAGTAATCCTGTTGCTGTTGATGCAATTCCGGATATTGGCGAAAATCAACAAATTGTATTCACAAAATGGGATGGTCGTTCTCCACAAGATATAGAAGACCAAATTACGTATCCTTTAACAACGTCTTTATTGGGTATTCCAGGAGTAAAAACCATCCGTAGCTCTTCTATGTTTGGTTTCTCTAGTATCTATATCATTTTTGAAGAAGATGTAGAATTTTACTGGAGTCGAAGTCGAATTCTAGAAAAACTAAATTCATTACCTAGCGGATTATTACCTGAAGGTGTTAATCCTACTTTGGGTCCAGATGCAACAGGTTTAGGCCAAATATTTTGGTACACGTTAGAAGGTCGTGATAAAAAAGGAAATGTTACTGGTGGTTGGGATTTACAAGAATTACGTAGTATTCAAGATTACTATGTGAAATATGCATTGTCCTCTGCAAGTGGAGTTTCTGAAGTGGCATCTATTGGTGGGTATGTAAAGGAATATCAAGTTGATGTCAATCCAGAATTGATGAGACAGTACAATATCACTTTAAATCAAGTGGTAAAAGCCGTAAAACAAAGTAATAAGGATATAGGTGCTCAAACCTTAGAAATCAATCAAGCTGAATATTTAGTGCGTGGTTTAGGGTATGTAAAATCAATATCGGATATAGAAAATGCAGTAGTAACTTCAGAAAACTTTACTTCTATAAAAATTAAAGATATTGGTAAAGTATCATTAGGTCCTGCAACACGTAGAGGTATCTTAGATAAAGAAGGTGCTGAGGTTGTTGGTGGGGTTGTAGTTGCAAGATATGGCGCAAATCCAATGGAAGTTATTAATAATGTTAAAGAAAAAATTACGGAATTAAGTGCAGGTTTGCCATCCAAAGTTTTAGCAGATGGCAGAACCTCACAAGTAACAATTGTTCCATTTTATGATAGAACAGAATTAATTCAAGAAACGTTAGGCACTTTAAATGAGGCTTTAACATTAGAAATTCTAATAACAATTTTGGTTATTATGATGATGGTTTTTAATCTACGTGCTTCAATATTAATTGGAGGATTATTACCTGTTGCAGTGTTAATGGTGTTTATTGCGATGAAAATTTTTAACGTTGATGCAAATATAGTAGCACTTTCAGGTATTGCAATTGCTATTGGAACGATGGTTGATGTTGGCGTCATACTTTCAGAAAACATTATTCGTCATTTAGATGAAGATGATGGAAAACTACCCATAAATACAGTGGTTTATAATGCAACCGCAGAAGTTTCTGGTGCAATTATCACTGCAGTAATGACAACGATTATCAGTTTTATACCTGTGTTTACAATGATTGGAGCAGAAGGTAAACTATTCAGACCATTGGCATTTACAAAAACCTTTGCGTTAACGGCTTCTATAATTGTTGCCTTATTTTTAATTCCACCTTTTGCAGCGTTTTTATTCAGAAAGAAAACTGTAAAAAAGAGTTTCAGTTATAGTATAAATGCAGCTTTAATTTTATCAGGTATATTAGGTATTGTCAATGACTATTGGTTAGGAATTATAGTAATAGGCTTTGGAATTACTGGAATATTAAAACTTCAAGAAAAAATAAATGAAAAGAGAGCAAACCTTGTAAATATTATCATTTCAGTGTCAGCCATTGTAATGCTGTTAGCAGAATACTGGAGACCATTAGGTGTTGATAGAAGTATCTTTTGGAACCTTATTTTTGTTAGTATTATTTGTTTTGGCTTACTAGGCGTTTTTACCTTATTTATAAAGTTTTATACCCGTATTTTAAAGTGGTGTTTAGATCATAAGTTGTCATTCCTTTCTATTCCTGCAGCTATTGTAATTGCAGGTGTTTTTATTATGAAAAATACGGGTAAAGAATTTATGCCATCACTAAATGAAGGATCATTTTTACTGATGCCAACTTCAATGCCTCATTCGGGTGTCGAAGAAAATAAAAGAGTATTACAACAATTAGACATGGCAGTTGCCAGCATTCCTGAAATTAAAACAGTTGTTGGTAAATCTGGTAGAACAGAATCTGCTTTAGACCCTGCTCCATTATCAATGTATGAGAACATTATTCAATACAAATCAGAATACGCATTGAATGGAAACGGAAAAAGACAACGCTATAAAGTAAATGATGACGGTTTGTTTGCTTTAAAAAATGGTCAGTTCATTGCAAATCCAAACAATTCTGAGAACACTACTTTCAGTAGTATTAAAATCTCTCAATTAGTCGAAGATGATGATGGCGAATTTTATAGAAATTGGCGACCAGAAATAGAATCACCTGATGATATTTGGAAGGAGATTGTTAGAGTAACAAAACTTCCTGGTGTTACTTCTGCTCCGAAACTACAACCTATTGAAACCCGTTTGGTAATGCTTCAAACAGGAATGCGTGCACCAATGGGAATAAAAGTAAAAGGGCAAAATTTAAAGGAAATTGAAGATTTTGGCATTCAATTGGAAGCTATTTTAAAGCAAGCTGAAGGTGTGAAACAAGAAGCTGTTTTTGCAGATCGTATTGTTGGTAAACCCTATTTATTAATTGATATAGATAGAGAAAAAATTGCACGTTATGGCGTGACCATAGAAGACGTTCAAAACGTTCTTAAAGTTGCAGTTGGTGGTATGGTATTAACCCAAACTGTTGAAGGTAGAGAACGGTATGGTATTCGGGTTCGTTATCCAAGAGAATTACGTGGCAATCCTGATGATTTAAAGCAAATTTACATACCCGTTGCAAAAGGAAGCTCAGTACCATTAAGTGAACTAGCAACTATTAGATATGAACAAGGTCCACAGGTAATTAAAAGTGAAGACACTTTTTTGGTTGGCTATGTTCTGTTTGACAAGCTAGATGGTTTTGCAGAAGTAAACGTAGTTGAAAACGCACAAACACTCATTCAAGAAAAGATAGATAATGGTTTGCTAATTGTACCAAAAGGGATGAATTACAAATTCACAGGAACCTATGAAAATCAATTAAGAGCAGAAAAAACATTGTCTGTGGTTGTGCCTTTAGCATTGGCTATCATCTTTTTGATTTTGTATTTTCAATTTCGCTCAGTAAGTACATCATTAATGGTATTTACAGGAATTGCAGTTGCATTTGCAGGTGGTTTTATAATGATATGGTTGTATGGTCAAGATTGGTTCTTAAACTTTAATTTCTTTGGCGAAAATCTGCGAGATTTATTCCAAATGCATCCTATTAATTTAAGTGTAGCAGTTTGGGTTGGTTTTATAGCACTCTTTGGCATTGCAACAGATGATGGTGTTGTAATGGCAACATATTTAACTCAGATTTTTGATAAAGACAAGCCTCAGACTAAAAAAGAAATTAGAGCCGCGATTGTAGAAGCTGGAGAAAAAAGAATCAGACCTTGTTTGATGACTACAGCTACAACAATTCTGGCATTATTACCAATTTTAACCTCAACAGGAAGAGGAAGTGATATTATGATTCCTATGGCTATTCCAAGTTTTGGTGGAATGCTAATTGCACTAATCACCTTATTTGTTGTTCCAGTATTATACAGCTTTAAAGCCGAAATTCAACTTAAAAAAACAACAAAATGAAACACATAAAATCACATATAAAAACGGTTTTTATTCTTTGTTCTTTATTCTTTGTTGTCAAAGGAAATGCACAACATTTAGAAAACCTTATTGATTTGGCATTGGCAAATAATCCAGAGGTTCAAAAATTCGAATTAAGGTATAAAATTGCTTCCGAAAAAATAAACGAAGTCAATACAATTCCGAATACCGAATTTGGTGTCGGTTATTTTGTGAGCACTCCAGAAACTAGAACAGGTGCGCAACGTTTTAAAGTATCTGCAAAACAAATGATGCCTTGGTTTAATACGATTTCTGTTCGCGAGGATTATCTAAGTTCTATAGCAGAAACTAAATATGAAGATATTGTAATTGCAAAACGCAGATTAATGGCTTCAGTATCGCAGTCTTATTACAATTTGTATGCAAACAAAGCAAAACAAAAAGTATTGGTAGAAAATATTGAATTATTAAAAACCTACGAAACGTTGGCTTTAACTTCTGTAGAAGTTGGTAAAGCATCAGTGGTAGATGTATTGCGATTACAAATGCGTCAAAACGAATTGCAACAATTATTAGACGTTTTAATGCAACAATTTTTAGCGGAACAAACCACTTTTAACACACTTTTAAATCGTGATAAAGACATTAAAGTTGATGTAATTGTAGCGTTGTTAATTCCGTCTGAATCTTTTGAAGTCAATTCTGGAAACATACAATTACATCCAGAATTACTAAAATTTGATAAGCTGTATCATGCTGTAGAACAATCTGAATTGTTAAACCAAAAAGAAAGCAGGCCAATGATTGGTTTTGGATTAGATTATATAAATGTTCAGAGGCGACCTAATTTAGATTTTAGCGATAATGGTAAAGATATTGTTATACCTATGGTTTCAGTATCTGTTCCAATTTTCAACAACAAATACAAATCGAAAACAAATCAAAACGAGTTACAACAGCAAGAAATTTTATCTCAAAAACAAGAACGTTTAAACAAATTAACAACTCGCTTAGACAAAGCTTTTAGTGATAGGATTTCTTCAAGAATAAGTTATCAAACTCAGTCAAAAAATTTAATACAAGCCAAAAATGCACAAAATATTTTAATAAAAAGTTACGAAACTGGAACAATAGATTTCAAAGATGTTTTAGACATTCAAGAACTGCAACTAAAGTTTCAAATGAACCAAATAGAATCGGTTAAAACCTATTATGTGCAGACCACAATTATTAATTATTTAAAACAGTAATAATGAAACACACCTATATAATAGAAGGAATGACTTGTGGCGAATGCAAAGCTTCCGTTGAAAAATATTTAAGGAAAATTGATAATGTTACCAATGTGATAGTTAACCTAGAACAAGGAGAAGCAGAAATAGCAATGAGTAATCATATTGATGCAAAAACGTTGCAAAATGCGTTGCCAGAAAAATATCTCCTGACAGAAAAGCCAGAAAAAAATATACATACATCGACAAATGCCTCAAATTTTCCAATAGAAGAAGAGAAAAGTAAACTACAACAACTAAAACCACTTTTGTTAATCATATTTTATATAGCAACTGCAAGTATTTTATTACATTATTCCAATTGGAGTTGGAGTGCTTTTATGCTTGATTTTATGGGTTTATTCTACATTGTATTTAGCTTCTTTAAAATGTTAGATTTAAAAGGATTTCCAGATTCTTTTAAAATGTATGACCCATTAGCAAAGCGAATCCCCATTTATGGTTCGATATATCCTTTTATAGAAACAGCTCTAGGTTTAATGTTCTTAATGCGATTTGAAGTTAAAATTGCTTTAATAATTACACTTGTTATTTTAGGAATAACCACTATTGGAGTAACAAAAACATTAGTAGATAAAAAGTCTATAAGATGCGCTTGTTTAGGTACTGCTTTAAAATTACCAATGACAGAAGCTACATTCATAGAGAATAGTATAATGATTGTCATGGCAATTCTAATGCTAACAAATATATTTTAAAATGAAAAAATACATCGTTTATATCGGAATATTAGCCATTGGCTTACTGTTAGGTTGGGTCTTATTTGGCAATTCATCAACTAAAGAAACCGAACATAACCATACTGAATCTGTTAAAACAGAGCAAAAATGGACGTGCTCAATGCATCCTCAAATTATGAAATCAGAACCAGGAGATTGTCCTATTTGTGGGATGGATTTAATCCCTGCAGAAACTAGTGCCGAGGGTTTATTAGTAGATCAGTTTAAGTTAACAGAAAATGCGCTAGCTTTAGCTAATATTCAGACTTCAATTGTTGGTAATAGCAATCAGAAAGACAATTTTATAAAATTATCAGGTAAAATTGTAGAAAATGAAGCATCTAATGCTGTTCAAGTAAGTTATTTTTCAGGTAGAATTGAGACATTAAATGTCAGTTTTACTGGAGAAAAAATTAATAAAGGACAACTATTGGCAACCATCTATTCTCCAGAATTATATGCTGCTCAACAAGAATTAATTACAGCTGCTAGTTTAAAAGAAACGCAACCTGCATTATATGCAGCAGTAAAGAACAAATTAAAACTTTGGAAACTAAGTGAGAAGCAAATAAATCAAATTGAAATTTCAGGCAACGTAATAGAAAAATTCCCTGTGTATGCTACAGTTTCTGGTACTGTTTCAGAAAAATTGGTAGAACAAGGACAAACTATTAAACAAGGCCAGCCGCTATTAAAAATCGCAAAACTAAACACAGTTTGGGGAAATTTTGATGTTTACGAAAACCAAATAGACAACTTCAAAAAAGGGCTAGAAGTTATAGTAACAACAAATGCTTATGCAAACGAAGAGTTTAAGGGTAGGGTAGATTTTATAGACCCAGTTTTAAACACAAAAACAAGAACAGTAACATTAAGAGTTGTTTTAAATAATAAGCATAACAAGTTTAAGCCAGGAATGTTTGTAGAAGGTAAAATTGAAAATAGAACAAGTAACAAAAATAATGTCGTGAGTATTCCTGCTACTGCTGTTTTATGGACAGGAAAACGATCTGTTGTTTATATAAAACCAGATACAACAAAGCCAGTTTTTGAAATGCGTGAAATTGTTTTAGGTAAAAAATTAGGTGATAATTATGAAGTTTTACAAGGTTTAAAACATGATGATGAAATTGTAACCAATGGGGTATTCACAATTGATGCTGCAGCCCAATTACAAGGCAAAAAGTCTATGATGAATAAAGGGGGTGGCGAAGTATTGACGGGTCACGAAGGTCATCTAGGAATGGATAATAATAGTGCATCAAAAAATGAAAGTACCCATACTAATATTAATGAACGAGTGACAGTGTCAGGTAAATTTCAAGAACAATTAAAAGTTATTTTTAATGATTATATCAATTTGAAAGATGCTTTAGTAAAAGAAGACTCGAAAAGTACATCTGGCACTGCAACAAGTTTGCTTAACAACTTACGTAAAGTAGATATGAAATTGTTATCGGATAAAAGTGCGCATACACATTGGATGTTATTAGAAAAAGAAATTAAATCTTCTACGACTTCTATTTCTAAAACGTCCAATATTAAGGCTCAAAGAGATCATTTTAAACATTTATCATTAAATCTAATCAATGCAGTTCAAATATTTGGTGTTGGTCAAAAAGTCTTTGTAGAATTTTGCCCGATGGCAGATAATAACAAAGGGGCATTTTGGTTAAGTAAAGAAGAAAAAGTAATCAATCCCTATTTTGGTGAAGCAATGCTAACCTGTGGTGAAGTAAAACAAGTAATAGAATAAATTAAAATAATAGTAATGCTAATTAAATTTCAAAACAATGAAAAAAGTAATTTTAAGTGTAGCTGCAATAGCAGTATTAGGTTTAACAAGTTGTAAAAACGAAACCAAAAAAGAAACAAACTCGCCAACTACTGAAATGTCTAAAGAAATGGCAATGACAGAACTATCTTTTGGTGTAAGAGGAAATTGTGGAATGTGTAAAACTACTATTGAAAAAGCTGCAAATGCTGTCGATGGTGTAAAAACGGCTATTTGGGATAAAGACAAAAAGAAAATTGATGTTTCTTTTGATGATGATAAAACAGATGCAATGGCAATTCATAATGCAATTGCAGCCTCTGGTTATGATACCGAAAAAGTTGCAGGCATTGAAGAAGCTTATAATGGTTTACCTGGTTGTTGTAAATATGATCATACTATGGAAATGAATCAGTCGGGTGAAATAAAATCAGAAGATCATTAAGAGAATAGTTTGTCATTTTAAAAACAAAAAACCTATAAACATAAAGTTTGTAGGTTTTTTTTGTGGTGACTATATGACTGTAATATTTCAATTTAGTCTGGTAATTTTCGGTGTATTGTCTATATTTCCTCTTTAGAGTTCCTTGAATTATCTAAAATTAGAACTTCAAAATTATTTTCTATGATCGCTATTACTATGTGATATATATTAGACTCTCTCCGATACTATTATTTTATTTTTCACTCATTTTTTTATTTAAAATATACCAGTACCTACCAGTTGGTTATTGAAAATAATCAGTTATATTTGCTTAATGGAAAATATATCGTTTCATAAAAGTTCAGGCACTCCTAAGTATAAACAGATTATAACTTGGGTAGAAGATACTATTTCTAAAGGTGAATTTAAAAAAGGCGATAAACTACCCTCTTTAAATATAATAAAAAACAAACATAAACTTTCTAGAGATACTGTTTTAATGGCGTTTAACGAATTAAAAAATAGAGGTATTATTCATTCTGTAGTTGGTAAAGGGTATTATGTAAGTAGTGAAGATATTTTGGTCGAAAAAAAAATATTTATTCTTTTTGACGAATTGAATTCGTTTAAAGAAGACTTATACAATTCTTTTCTAGAAAATATTGGAGATGCTATTCAAGTTGATATTTTCTTTCATCATTTTAATCGTGAGTTGTTTGAAAAACTAATAAATGATAGTTCTGGTAATTACTCATATTACGTAATTATGCCAGCAAATTTGCCCGATACAAATGTAATTATCCAAAGTTTGCCTAACAATAAAGTTTATCTTTTAGATCAGGTTCCAAAAGGATTAGAAAAATTACCCGCAGTATATCAAGACTTTGAAAGAGATATTCAAAAAGGTTTATTTACGGGGCTGCATGCCATTAGAAAATATGAGAAATTAATTTTATTGTTTTCTACTAGTAAACAGCCAAAGCAATTATTAAGAGGGTTTGAGGGATTCTGTAATCAGTATAAAATAAACTATGAAGTTACTGATTCTATTTATAAAACAATACCAAAAAAGGGAGAGCTATATATTGTTTTTGAAGATAAAGACTTAATTAAAATTCTAAAAAGGGTGAAAGAAGAAAACCTCGAACTTACAAAAGATATTGGCATTATTTCTTATAATGACACGCTCTTAAAAGAAGTAGTTTCAGATGGTATTACAACCATATCAACAGATTTTAAATTAATGGGTAAAACATTAGCAGGAATGATTCTTAATAATAATCAAACATCAATAGCAAATCCAAGTAAATTAATATTTAGAAAATCAATATAATGTTTCGTATTTACAACATCACCGAGAACAATTTACCCATTATCGTTTTGCAAAATGCAGACAAGTCAACTTCTGCAAAAATTTCTTTGAACGAAGGTGGAAGACTACAAGAATTAAAATGCAATAATGTATTTTTAATAAAAGATATTCCAGATTTCGATTATGAAACTTCTTATGCATCATCAGTTTTGTTTCCTTTTGCAAGCAGAATAAAAGATGGTAAATACACCTTTTTAGGAGAAAATTTTCAATTGAATAAAAATGACAACAACACTAGTGCTTTGCACGGTTTAGTCTATAATAAAGAATTCCAATTATTTGAACCTGAAACACATAAAGATAATTGTTCAGTTACTTTAAACTATATTGAAAATAATAAAAGCGAAGGTTTTCCTTTTAAATATATTATTTCCTTGACCTACACCTTAAGTAGCAACAGTTTGCAATTAAAAGTTACCATTAAAAATATTGATAATCATTCATTTCCTTTTATTTTGGGTTGGCATCCTTATTTTTTAAGTGATGACTTGCCTAATAGTACACTAAAATTTAATAGCGATAAAAAAGTAGTTTTTGATGAAAACTTAATCACAAAGGAAATAATAGCAAACTCTAAAGACGAAATTTTTACGATAGAAAATAAACAGTTGGATGATTGTTTTTTCTTGGAAGACAATACTATATCATTTTCTACATCTAAATACGATTTAGAAATTGTAAGCAGTGAGAAAGAGAATTTTTTACAGTTATATACGCCCGAAAATTTACCAATTATCGCAATAGAACCTATGACTGGTATTTCGAATAGTTTTAACAATACTATTGGGTTGCAGATTTTAGAGCCAAATAAATCTCATACAATAACTTGGAATTTAGACATTAACATAAAATAAAGCATTTATTATCATGAGCGCAACATTAGTAAAAGAGGTAAAAAAGAAGTTTGTAAAATTATTTAAATCAGAACCCTTATTAATTTTTTCTCCAGGAAGAATTAATATTATTGGAGAGCATACAGATTATAACGGGGGTTTTGTGTTTCCTGCAGCTGTAGATAAAGGAATTGCAGCAGCAATTCAAAAAAGCGATACAGGCAGTTGTACGGCGATTGCTTTAGATTTAGACAGTACCATACATTTTGAATTAGACAAACTAAAGCCATCTAAAGAAGGAAGTTGGGAAAACTACGTTTTTGGTGTGGTTGCAGAAATACAGAATAGAAATTTAGTTGTAGGCGATTTCAACATCATATTTAAAGGAAATATTCCTGGAGGTGCAGGCATGTCATCTTCTGCAGCATTAGAAAACTCTGTGGTTTATGGTTTAAATGAAGTATTTGATTTAGAATTAACCAAAACAGAAATGATTTTAATTTCACAAAAAGCCGAACACAATTATGTAGGTGTTAAATGCGGAATTATGGATCAATATGCAAGTATGTTTGGTATTGAAAACAATGCATTATTGCTAGATTGCAGAACTATAGAATCTACGCCTTATAAAATTGATTTTAATGATCATCAATTAATACTCATCAATACAAATGTGAAACACAGCCTTTCCGATAGCGCTTATAATGATAGACGTTCTGCTTGCGAAAATGTAGCTGAAATATTAGAAGTAGATACTTTAAGGGATGCAACAGAAGCCGATTTAGAAAAAATTATTGATAAAATTACGCCTGAAAATTATCAAAAGGCATTGTATGTAATTCAAGAGATAGACAGAACTCAAAAAGCAGCAAGAGCTATTTTAGATAACGATTTAAAGACGTTAGGAAAATTAATTTACGCTTCACACAATGGTTTACAACATCAATATAAAGTAAGTTGTGATGAATTAGATTTTTTAGTAGATCAAGCTAAGAAAAACAAACACGTATTAGGTGCGAGAATGATGGGTGGTGGTTTTGGAGGCTGTACCATAAATTTAATTGCAAGAAGTGAAGTAAAAGCATTTGCAGAATCGGCATCAAAAACATATAAAAATAAATTTAATAAAGAATGTTCTGTCTATTTTGTAGAACTTTCTGAGGGTACACATATCGTAAAATAATTAACAAGAAAACAACTAAAATGGAAAACACAAACTTACAAGATTACTCTCATAAAAGGTTTAATATCTTAACAGGAGAATGGGTTTTGGTATCACCCCACAGAGCAAAACGTCCATGGCAAGGTCAAAATGAAGCAGTGAATAATGAAGTAAGACCTAGCCATGATCCTTCTTGTTATTTATGTGCTGGAAATACGAGAATTAATGGCGAAATAAATCCAAAATATACCGATGTTTTTGTTTTTACAAATGATTTTGCGGCCTTACAAAATAACTCTCCAACATTTAATGTAAACGATGGTTTATTAAAAGCGCAAAGCGAAACTGGTGTTTGTAAAGTAATTTGTTTTAGTCCTGATCACTCTAAAAGTCTGGCAGATATGTCATCTGAAGAAATACAAAAAGTAGTTTTTGCTTGGCAAAATGAATATAAAGCGCTGGCAGAAAATCCGAATATTAACTATGTCCAAATTTTTGAAAATAAAGGAGCTGTTATGGGGTGTAGTAATCCTCATCCACATGGGCAAATTTGGAGTCAATCTACTTTACCTAATGAAGTTGATAAAAAAAACACCCAGCAATTAACCTATTATAAAGATAAAAAAAGTAGTCTTTTGGGAGATTATTTACAACAAGAGTTGAAGGCTAAAGAGAGGATTATTTTTGAAAATGATGATTTTGTGGTTTTAGTACCTTTTTGGGCTGTTTGGCCTTTTGAGACAATGATAGTGCCAAAAAATCAAAAAGAAAGTATTTTAGATTTAAATGAAAACGAATCTTTAAATTATGCAGAAGCAATTTCTGCAATTACAAAAGCGTATGACAATTTATTCAGCACATCATTTCCGTATTCTAGTGGAATTCATCAAGCACCTACAAACGGATTAAATAATGAGCATTGGCATTTTCATATGAGTTTTTATCCGCCTTTATTAAGAAGTGCTACTGTTAAAAAATTTATGGTTGGGTATGAAATGTTTGGAACACCTCAGAGAGATATTACCGCAGAACAAGCGGCTAGTAGATTAAGGAATTTGGTTTAATTTATTCCTTCTTTCAAAATTGATTAGTTAACTAATGTTACGTTTTAGAATTAAAGCTAAGTTTTATAAATTATTGAAGGCCAGTTTATTTTTTAAATAGGTTATAGAAATTAAAAAGGCCTTGTCAATAAATGATAAGGCTTTTTTGCTCTTCAACATACGCTACTATCAAATAAAATTATTGAATACCATTGAGTTATAGGGATTTTGATCACCTTTTATACATCGAACTATGATGTTTTAGTGTTTGTTTTTCGAGTTTTCTAAAAGCCTTAAAAGCCTTAAAAATTTGAAATAATTTCAGTTTCAGTAAAAAATCGCTTCTATGTGTTGAATGAAAAAGTACCATTCTTCAGTGAAAATTTGCTATGCTTTGAGTATTCAAAATCAATTGCTACATAATAATTTTACATCAACTATAAAACCCTTAACTACTCATTATTGGAGGAATGATAATCCATATAAATATCTGGGAAATGAGATTAATATGTTAAAGAAGTGTATGAATACTCAACGATTTTATCATTGATCAATTGCATTTGTTTGGGGTTTAGCGTTCAAACAAAGAAACGCTTCTATCTCACGAGGTGCTGAGTATCGTTAGGCTAAAATTTTAGGATTAAGTAGTACATAGAGAAATCAATATAGGAAGAAACGAAACGTATTTCAAAAATAGTAAATATTCCTGATGAAATCTAGAATTAGATTTTAGATTTATTTTATTTAGAAAAGAAAAAGTGGTTTTTCTTCAAGTAGTAATTTTAAAATTTTAATAAACTGATTAAGAGTTTTTTGAATTTTTTTAATACTAAGATGCTACAAGTAGTTTGTTAATTATGAATTTTTTACAGTTTTTTGTTTTGTCTCGTTAAACAAAGCCTTATTAAATTCTTTTCTACTATTATAAATTACATTTTCTTTAGTAAGTATATCTATTGGCATATATATTCTAGTGGGTGACTTAATTTTATTTGTTAAAAATTCACACATCATTAGTATAGCTTCATATCCCTGATCAAAAGGCCTCTGAGATATTAAAAAAGAAACAGAATCATCCAGTAAACACTTTACATTTTGAGGGGTATTATCAAAGCCTATGAGATTAATTTTTTTTAATAATTTTTCTTCTAAGCACTCTACTACTCTAGAAATTCTACTTGAAGGTACAAAAATTCCATGTACTTCTGGGTGTTTATATAGGTAAGAAGAGATTCTTTTCTTTGTATCTTTTGTATTATTTAAATCTTCTACTTTGAGTGTTAAAATATTATAATTAGAATCATTATTAGATATATAATCGCAAAAGCCATCAATTCTTTTTGACACAGTATTGTTTTTAATATTATGATGTACTGCTTGTATAATAAGAAAAGTAGTTTTTGGTTTAGTGGCCAATAAACACATTAATTTCCCAACGATTTGTCCAGCTTTAATAGAATTTTGCCCTATGTATGAGATGTTATTAAAACCTTTAACATCAATGTTTAAAAAAATATATGGAATATCATTATCTTCTAATTTTTTAGCAATTATTTTTGTTTGCTCAGAAAAATATGGTACAATTATAACAGCAGTAGGATTTGTTTTTAATAGTTTGTCAAAACCTTTTAAATAAGAATCAATTTTGTATTGATTAAAATCAAAATTTTGAACAGTAACCCCTATGGATTTTACGTTTTCTGTCGCTTTTTTAACCCCCAAGTATGGTGATTCCCAAAATAGATCAGAACTTTTAAACTTGGGAATTAAAGTTGCGATATAATATTTATTTTTCATTGCAAGTGCACTTGCAATGGGATTTACACTAAAATTATGATGTTTTAATATTTTTTTAATTTTTGCTTCAGTAATTTTTGATACACCACCACGATTATGAATTACTCTATCAACTGTACCCTCTGAAACGCAGGCTTCTTTTGCGATATCTTTTATTGTAGCCATTTTAAAATTTATTTATTGTAATAAGTGAAAATATCGTTAGGTAATTCAAATGTATTTGCAATTTAATAAAAACATCGTGTTCGTACACGATGTTTTTTATATATTTGTTTTGTGTGCGCACACAAAGTTTATGTTAATATGGTTAATTGTAAAAAATAATGAGTAAAACAATAGTTTTAACAGGTGCAGGAGGTGTTCTTTGTAGTGCAATGGCGAAAGCACTTTCTAAACAAGGAAACAAAATCGCGGTTTTAGATTTAAGAGAAGATGCAGCAAATAATATTGCTGAAGAAATTAAAAACAATGGAGGAAATGCAATAGGAGTAGCTGCTAACGTTTTAGAAAAAGATTCTTTAGAAAAAGCAAAGCAAGCCATAAACGATGCTTTTGGTAGAGTAGATATTTTAATTAATGGGGCAGGGGGTAATCATCCTTTAGGAACTACTTCTAATCCGTTTTTTGAAATGGAAGACTTGAAAAATACTAAAGAAGGTTTTAAAACTTTTTTTGATTTAGACCCAAAAGGAATTGAATTTACTTTCAATTTAAACTTCTTAGGAACTTTAATTCCTTCACAAGTATTTGCTAAAGATATGGTAGGTAGAGAAGGTTGTTCTATCTTAAATATATCTTCGATGAATGCTTTTACTCCATTAACAAAAATACCTGCATACAGTGGTGCAAAAGCAGCCATTTCTAACTTTACGCAATGGTTATCTGTGCATTTTTCTAAAGTAGGAATTCGTGTAAATGCTTTAGCTCCTGGTTTTTTCTTAACAGACCAAAACAGGGCTTTATTAACTAATGAAGATGGTACTTTAACACAAAGAGGTCAACAAATAATAGACCAGACACCTATGGGACGTTATGGAACTCCTGATGATTTAGTGAGTGCTATGTTGTTTTTATGTGATGATGCATCTGCATTTGTAACCGGAATTGTAATTCCTATTGATGGTGGATTTTCGGCGTACAGTGGGGTATAATTGGTTGTGGAAATTTTAATGAGGTTAAAAGTGGACTCGTTATAAAAGATTAAATAAAATATAATTATGGAACAAACATGGAGATGGTACGGACCAAATGATCCAGTATCTCTGACAGATATAAAACAAGCAGGAGCAACTGGTATTGTTTCTGCATTGCATCATATTTCTAATGGTCAAGTTTGGACTATAGATGAAATTCAAAAACGTAAAGACACAATAGAAAGTGCAGGATTACGGTGGAGTGTCGTCGAAAGTATTCCTGTACATGAAAACATAAAAACCCGTTCAGAAAATTTTGAAACTTATATAGAACGTTATAAACAAAGTATAGAAAATTTGGCAAAATGTGGTATTGGCATTGTTTGTTATAATTTTATGCCTGTTCTTGATTGGACACGAACAGATCTAGGTTTTCAGGTAGAAGATGGATCTAGAGCACTTCGATTTGATGTGATTGCTTTTGCTGCTTTTGAACTTTTTCTGTTAAAAAGACCAAATGCAGAAAATGATTATACAGAAGAGCAACAAAAACAGGCAAAAGTATATGTTGATAATCTTTCAGAAGAAAATAAGATACAACTTATAAATAATATTATTGCGGGTTTGCCAGGAGCAGAAGAAGGTTATACTTTAGAACAATTTCAAAATATTTTAGACACATACAAAAATATTGACGCATCTATTTTAAGAGAAAATTTACTGTTATTTTTAAAGGAAATTATTCCTATAGCATCTAAAAATGAAGTGCTTATGTGTATTCATCCAGACGATCCACCATATCCAATTTTAGGATTACCAAGAGTTGTAAGTACTGAAGCAGATTATGCATATTTATTCGATAATGTGCCAAATAGAGCAAATGGTATTACATTTTGTACCGGATCATTAGGGGTAAGAAGTCATAACAATTTATTACAAATTTTTAATCGTTTTGCAGATCGTGCTCATTTCCTCCATTTAAGAAGTACAAAGCGAGACGAACAAGGAAACTTCTATGAAGCAAATCATTTAGAAGGCGATGTAGATATGTATAGTATTGTAAAGGCCGTTTTAAAAGAAGAAAAAAGACGCAAAGTAGAAGGTTATTCGGATTTTAAGATCCCTGTAAGACCAGATCATGGTCATCAAATGCTGGATGATTTACATAAAAAAACGAATCCAGGATATTCAGGAATTGGTAGGTTACGCGGTTTGGCTGAATTAAGAGGCTTAGAAATGGGAATTTTAAAAAGCTTACCATAATGTTAGAAATAAAATCAAATTCCTTTATTACTGATAACTTTTTATTACAATCTGATGTTGCTGAAACTTTATACCATCAGTATGCTAAAGATTTACCAATAATAGATTACCACAATCATTTATCCGCAAAAGAGATAGCTGAAAACAAACCAATTAGAAACATTACGAAAGCTTGGTTAAATGGCGACCACTATAAATGGCGTGGTATGCGTGCGAATGGCATAGATGAAAAATACATTACGGGGTCAGCAACATTACAAGAACGATTTAATAAATGGGCAGAAACAGTTCCTTTTACTTTGAGAAATCCACTATTTCATTGGACACATTTAGAGTTGAAGCGCTATTTTGATATAGATGATATTTTACAACCGAGTACAGCAAATGCTATTTATAAAAAAGCAAATGCTGTTTTGGAAAACAAAACACCAGCCCAATTATTAGAGGATATGAAAGTTGAGGTAGTTTGCACTACAGATGACCCAACGGATGATTTAAAATATCATAAACAAATTGCAGTAGAAAATGCTTTTTATACAAAGGTTTTACCAACATTTAGAGCAGATGAATTATTTTTTATAAATAAAGATAAGTTCAATAATTATATTTTAAAATTGGCTAAAAGTGTTGATTTTGAAATTAATACATTTTATGATTTTTTGAAAGCTATAGACCAGCGCATTAAATTTTTTCATAAACAAGGGTGTAGATTATCTGATTTTGGTGTTGGAGAAGCTTTAAATATTATTGATTTTAAAGAAGAAGACATCACTAAAATTTTTGCTAATAAATTAATAGGTAAAGCGCTTACAACCAACGAAATTAATAAATACAGATCTTTTTTGTTTATCTATTTAGGCAAGAAATATCATGAATATAATTGGGTACAACAATATCATTTAGGTCCAATTCGCAATAATAATTCGCGGCTAGTTGAGCAAGTAGGCGTAGATGCAGGTGTCGATTCTATTGGAGATTTTCCTATGGCAGAATTTATGTCAAAGTTATTTAATACCCTTAACTCCACAGATCAATTAGCTAAAACAATAACGTACAATCTAAACCCATCACAAAATGAAGTATTTGCGACAATGATGGGAAATTTTCAAAATTCAGATTGCCCAGGAAAAATGCAATGGGGCTCAGGTTGGTGGTTCTTAGATCAAAAAGATGGCATGGAGAAACAACTTAATACGCTTTCAAATATGGGATTATTAAGTAGGTTTGTAGGAATGTTAACAGATAGCAGAAGTTTCTTGTCATTTCCAAGACACGAATATTTTAGACGAATTTTGTGTAATGTATTAGCCGAAGATATAAAACAAGGCTTAGTACCAAACGATATAGAATTTATAGGAAAAATAGTTCAAGATATTTTTTACTATAATGCGTATAACTATTTCAAATTTGAAAAACTAAACTAAATATTCTGCAATTATGATACATAGATTAACATTTACGATGTTTTTGATATTTATTATTCTTGGATGCCAAAAGAAGGACAATGTAAAAATGATGTATTTAGCACATACACTCCCTCAAACTCATCCAGTTCATAAAGGTATACTTGAGTTTCAAAAAGTATTACGTGAAAAATCTAAAGGTAAATTAGTTGTCAAAATTTTCCCTGATGGTCAATTAGGTTCAGAAAGAGAAACATTAGAGCTACTTCAAATAGGTAGCGTAGCAATTACAAAGGTAAGTGCCGCAACACTGTCAAACTTTATTCCTGAATATCACATTTTTGGAATTCCATATCTTTTTGAGGATAAAGAGCATCAATTTGATGTTTTAGAAGGCGATATAGGAAAATCAATTTTAGAAAAAGGAAGCAAGTTTTGGTTAAGAGGTTTGTGTTATTATGATGCAGGTAGCAGAAGTTTTTATACTTCAAAAAAAGCAATTAGAGTTCCTGAAGATTTAAACGGACTCAAAATTCGAGTAATGAATAATCAAATGGCTATAAATATGGTTAATGCTTTAGGTGGCTCTCCAACACCTATGGCTTATGGTGAGCTATATACTGCAATTCAACAAGGAGTTGTTGATGGTGCTGAAAATAATCCCCCCTCATTTGTATCTTCTAATCATTATGAAGTTAGTAAATATTATACAATAGATCAACATTCCTCTGTGCCAGATGTCCTATTAATTGGAACAAAATACTGGAATAAACTTACTGAGCAAGAAAAAAAATGGGTGCAAGAAGCTGCTGATAAATCTTCACAAGCACAAAAAAGGTTTTGGAGTGAATCTGTAGAAGAATCAATGGCAAAAGCAAGGCAATCAGGAGTTGAAATTATTATACCTGAAAAAAGTTTATTTCAAGAAAAATCAAAATCGGTACTAGAATCTTTTTTAGAAGAAAATCCAGAAATGAAAACGCTTATTTCTAAAATTAAAAATAAATAATTATGAAAAAGGTAGATGTTTTATTTAATAAAGTGAGTAGAATAATGGAAATTATACTAGTTTTTATATTTGGATTACTTGTTTTTGATGTATTAAGTCAAGTTTTTTCAAGATATATTTTAAATACTTCATTTGCTTTTACAGAAGAACTTGCTAGGTTTTCCCTTATTTGGTTGTCTATTCTTGGTGCAGCTTATCTTAATGCGAAAAGAGAGCATTTATCTATGGATTTTTTATATCAAAAATTCTCTATAAAAGCTAGAAAAAAAGTATTACTATTTATTGAAGTTTGCGTTTTTTTGTTTGCACTCGTAATAATGGTTATAGGTGGTTTTAACTTAGTGTATACTACACTTCACTTAGGGCAATTGTCTGGTACATTAAGAATTCCTTTAGGTTATGTTTATTCAATTTTACCAATAAGTGGTTTGCTTATTTTGTGTTTTTCTGTTTATCATATATCTAAAATTAATACTAACAAAATAATAGATTAAATATTATGAGTCTAGAAGTTCTAAGTATCATTGTTTTATTTGCTAGTTTTTTTGCGTTACTAATGTTAAAAGTTCCAGTAGCTTACAGTATTGGTATTTCTACAACTATAAGTTTATTGTTAAATATTGATAAATTACCTGGCATAACTACCATTGCGCAACGAATGATTACTGGAATTGATAGTTTTGCACTTTTAGCAATACCTTTTTTTGTTTTAGCAGGAGAAATTATGAAACAAGGTGGTATAGCAAATAGACTTATAAATTTTGCTAAATCTTTAGTTGCTAGTTTGCCAGGCGGCTTAGCTTATGTAAATGTATTAGCATCTATGTTATTTGGAGCCATTTCTGGTTCTGCAATAGCAGCTACATCTGCAATTGGTAGTATTATGACCGATAGGATGGAAGAAGAAGGGTACCCAAGAGAGTTTAGTGCTTCTGTAAATATCACTTCTGCTACTACAGGTCTGCTAATTCCACCAAGTAACATTTTAATTGTTTACGCTTTAGCAAGTGGTGGCACAGCATCTGTAGCAGCGCTTTTTATTGCTGGTTATTTACCTGGAATTCTATTGGGTTTAGCAATTATGGCCTACATAGCATTTGTAGCAATTACTAGAAAGTTTACTAAAGGAGAAAGAGCTCCAATTTCTTTAATTTGGAAATATTTCAGAAAAGCATTTTTCAGTTTGTTATTATTGGTTATTGTTGTGGGTGGTATTGTAGCTGGAGTTTTTACAGCTACAGAAGCATCTGCAATAGCTGTATTATATGCCGCTATTTTAGCCTTGATTTATGGTGATATAAGTCTTAAAGATTTTCGGAAAATTTTACTAACTAGCTCAAAGACTACAGCTGTAGTGATGTTTTTAATTTGTACTTCTATGGCTATGTCTTGGTTATTTTCTTTTGAAGGAATTCCAGAACTAATAAGTACATTTTTATTAGAACAGTTTAGTAACAAAATAGTAATTTTTTTATTAATAAATATTGTTTTATTAATTATTGGTACATTTATGGATATGACACCTGCAGTGTTAATTTTTACACCAATTTTTTTACCAGTAGTTGTTGCTTTAGGTATGGATCCTGTTCATTTTGGAATTGTATTAGTACTTAATTTGTGTATTGGGCTATGCACTCCTCCTGTAGGAACGATTCTCTTTGTAGGTAGTGGTGTAGCAAACGTTTCTGTATCAAAAGTTGTAAAACCACTATTACCCTTTCTACTAATTATGGTAATAGTTTTACTTTTGATAACTTACATTCCAGAAATTTCAATGTATTTGCCAAGCTTATTTAAATTATAATTGCTTTATTCAATTAATAAATGCACCAAACTTATTTGATATAGAGTTAGACTTAGTTTGTTGGTGTTGTTTTCTCAATGTATTTTATTTTGACTGTAAGATGAAGCCAGATCAAGTTTCAAAAAACTTATGGATCAATACTAAAACTATCCGCTAACTATTAGATTGGAAAGTTTAAATCGAGCTATAAAAAACGAGTTAGACATTTCAATAGGGAAGTCCAATGTAGATTTGATAATAGATGTAGGTTTAGAAAATAACAGCCAAACCATTCGCGAATTCATCAAAAGCCAAAAAGTCAAAATAACCAAAAAAAATGTACTAAAAGACGTGCTATTCTTAAATTCAATAGTAGAGAGAACGTATAGCATCTTAAAAGTAATACAAGCTACTTTTAAAAGTTTTAGAACCATCGCAGGGACAATGTCAATACATTATCAAAATATTCTAAACTATTTTGATAACAGAAGTATAAATACTTCTGCTGAATCATTCAATGCCAAAATAAAAGTATTTGAGGATAATTCTAGGTATGAAAAATGTAGAATTCTTTGCTTTTTAGATTAACAAATATTTCTACGTAATTATAAAATCCTATAACTTTTTAACTTGACTTCTTTTAAGTACTTGTTTTGTAGTGGATTGTGTAAAATAAAAAAGTCTTATCAAATATGATAAGACTTTTTTGCTCCCCCTCTTGGGCTCGAACCAAGGACCCTCTGATTAACAGTCAGATGCTCTAACCAACTGAGCTAAGGAGGAGTTTGCTGCTCGTATTTGAGCTTAGCGAGTGCAAATATATATCTTTTTAGAATATTGGCAAACACTTTTTAAATTTTTTTACTTTTTTTTTCATTCAGAAAAACTATTAAAAATCAATATAAATTGTTTCTTATTTGTTGTATTTTTGCTCGTTCTAAATACTTACAAAAAAAGTAGAGAATAAATTATGGATAAATTTTCGTTTTTAAACGCAGCACATACAGGCTTTATTGCTGATTTATATGATAAATATTTAGTCAATCCAGATGCAATAGAACCAAGTTGGAGAAGCTTTTTTCAAGGATATGATTTGGCTAATGAAAATTATTCACTAAAAGAAAATAATAAGACCGTTGAAATTCCTAAAGAAGTTCGGAAAGAGTTTTTAGTAATCGATTTAATTAACGGCTATAGAGCAAGAGGTCATTTGTTTACAAAAACAAATCCTGTAAGAGAAAGAAGGCAATACGAACCAACTCTCGATATCGAAAATTTCGGTTTGTCCGAAAACGATTTAGATAGAGAGTTCTCAGCCGGAGATATTTTAGGTTTAGGAAAAACTACTTTAGCAACGATCATTGAAAAGTTACAACGTATTTATTGCGATTCTATTGGTGTAGAGTATACTTATATGCGTAACCCAGAAAAGTTAAAGTGGTGGCAGAACCGTTTAAATAAAAACGATAATCATCCAAATTATAGTGTAGAGGCAAAAAAATATATTTTAGGGAAATTAAATCAAGCAGTTACTTTTGAGAGCTTTTTACAAACAAAATATGTAGGTCAAAAACGATTTTCTCTAGAAGGAGGAGAAACATTAATTCCTGGAATTAGTGTAATGTTAAGAGATGCTGCAGAAAAATATGGTGTTAAAGAATGTGTTTTAGGTATGGCTCACAGAGGTCGTTTAAATACATTAGTAAACATATTTAAAAAACCGGTAAGAGAACTTTTTAGTGAATTTGAAGGTAAAGACTTTGAAGATGAGGATATCGATGGAGATGTGAAATATCACCTAGGCTTAACCCTAAGTAAAACATTCAGAGATGGTCACGAAATTAAAATGAATTTAGTACCAAATCCGTCACACTTAGAAACAGTAGCAGCTGTTGCAGAAGGAATTACAAGAGCTAAAATCGACAGAAAATATAATGGAGATTCAAGCAAAATTCTTCCGATAATCATTCATGGAGATGCAGCTATTGCAGGGCAAGGTATTGCCTATGAAGTAGTGCAAATGGCAAAATTAAATGGTTATAAAACAGGAGGTACGGTGCATATTGTAGTAAATAATCAAATAGGTTTTACTACAAATTATTTAGATGCACGTTCAAGTACCTATTGTACAGATGTGGGTAAAGTTACGTTATCGCCAGTTCTGCACGTTAATGCAGACGATACAGAAGCCGTTTGTCATGCAATGGAAATGGCATTAGAGTATAGAATGCGTTTTAAAACAGATGTTTTTATCGACTTATTAGGCTACCGTAAATATGGGCATAACGAAGGTGATGAGCCCCGTTTTACGCAACCAACTTTATACAAAGCAATTTCTAAACATAAGAATCCTAAAGATATTTATGCTGCTCAATTAGTTGGAGAAGGTTCAATTGATGAAAATTATGCAAAAGAAATTGCATCAGAATTTAAAGAGATGTTAACTACTGAGTTTGATAAATCTAAAGAAGATACAACCTCTAAACTTAAAGAGTTTATGAAGTCTACTTGGGAAGGTTTTGAAAGACAAGATCAAGAGGCAATGTTATTGTCTGTAGATACAACGTATTCTGTAGATAGTTTAAAAAATATAGCTAAAATCGTTTCAACAGTTCCAGAAGGAGCTAATTTTGTTAGAAAAGCAGAACGTATTTTACAAGGTAGAGAAAAAATGGTGTTTGAAACCAATCAATTAGATTGGGGTATGGCAGAGAATTTGGCTTATGGTTCTTTAATGGAAGAAGGCTATAATGTTCGTATTTCTGGACAAGATGTAGAAAGAGGAACGTTCTCTCACAGGCATGCAATTTTACGTGATGAGGTTACTGAAGAAAGAATAAACCTATTAAACACAAACCCAAATACCGATGGACAAATGACGATTTACAATTCGTTATTATCTGAATATGGAGTGTTAGGTTTCGATTATGGTTATGCAATGGGTAACCCAAACACGTTAACTATTTGGGAAGCACAATTTGGAGATTTTTCGAACGGTGCACAGATTATATTCGATCAATATATTTCTGCAGCAGAAGATAAATGGAAAGCTCAAAACGGAATTGTAGTCTTATTACCTCATGGTTATGAAGGTCAAGGTTCTGAGCATTCATCAGCAAGAATAGAACGTTATTTACAGTTATGTGCAGAAGATAACATGACAGTAGCCAATTGTACAACTCCTGCTAATTTCTATCACCTTTTGCGTCGTCAAATGAAACGCGATTATAGAAAACCATTAATTGTATTTACACCGAAGAGTTTATTACGTCATCCAAAAGCAGTAAATTCTATCGAAGAATTAGCCACTGGAGAATTTCAAGAAGTAATCGACGATATTTTACATCCTAAAGGCATCAAGAAAATGGTGTTCTGTATGGGTAAATTCTATTACGATTTATTAGCAGAAAGAGAAGAATTACAAAGAGAAGATATTGCGTTGATTAGAATTGAACAATTGTTTCCATTACATAAAGAAAAGATCCAAAAAATTATTGATAGGTATCCTAATGTAGAAGAGTACATCTGGGCACAAGAAGAACCAAGAAATATGGGCGCTTGGAGCTATATGTTACAACGTTTTGAGTTGAAAAACTTAAGTGTACGTTCTCGTAAATATTATGCTGTTCCTGCTGCTGGTTCAAGTACACGTTTTAAAAAGCGTCATAGAGCAGTCATAGACAGCGTTTTTAACAGTTAAGATTATAAAATTTCAGAATAAAAATAGAAAACATGAGTGTTTTAGAAATGAAAGTTCCTTCACCGGGAGAATCAATTACAGAAGTAGAAATTGCAACTTGGTTAGTTGAAGATGGAGATTATGTTGAAAAAGATCAACCCATTGCAGAAGTAGATTCCGATAAAGCAACGTTAGAATTACCTGCCGAAGAAAGTGGAATTATAACTTTAAAAGCTGAAGAAGGTGATGCCGTAGCCGTTGGGGCAGTTGTTTGTTTAATAGACACATCTGCGGCAAAACCCGAAGGTGATGCACCAGCGAAAACAGCAGCGCCAAAAGAAGAAAAGAAAGTTGAAGTTGCAGCAACTTCAAAAGCAGCAACCTATGCAACAGGAACAGCTTCTCCTGCTGCTAAAAAAGTATTGGCAGAAAAAGGAATTCCTTCATCAGCAGTAAAAGGAACAGGAAAAGATGGCAGAATTACAAAAGATGATGCTGTAAAAGCAGTACCTTCTATGGGAACTCAGCCTGCTAATGGATCTCGTGGCACAGAACGTAAAAAAATGTCTATGTTACGCAGAAAAGTAGCTGAGCGTTTGGTTGCTGTAAAGAACGAAACTGCTATGTTAACCACGTTTAACGAGGTAAATATGCAGCCTATTTTCGATTTACGTTCTCAATTTAAAGAGGATTTTAAAGCAAGACATGGGGTAGGATTAGGGTTTATGTCTTTCTTTACACTTGCTGTAGTTAGAGCATTAAAAATGTATCCAGATGTAAATTCTATGATTGATGGAGATTTTCAAATTAAACATGATTTTCAAGATATTTCTATTGCAGTTTCTGGTCCAAAAGGATTAATGGTGCCTGTAATTAGAAATGCAGAAAACTTGTCTTTTAGAGGTGTAGAATCGGAAGTAAAACGTTTGGCGCTAAGAGCAAGAGATGGGCAAATTACTATTGATGAAATGACAGGTGGTACTTTTACTATCACAAATGGTGGTGTATTTGGTTCTATGTTGTCTACGCCAATTATAAACCCTCCACAAAGTGGAATTTTAGGAATGCATAATATTGTAAACAGACCAATGGCTGTAAATGGTGGAATTGTAATTCAACCAATTATGTATGTGGCATTATCTTACGATCACAGAATTGTTGATGGTAGAGAATCTGTTGGTTTCCTAGTTGCTGTTAAAGAAGCTTTAGAAAATCCAGTAGAATTATTGATGGATAATAATCCAGCAAAAGCATTAGAAATGTAAGCAATACTATTGCTAAATAAATATAAAAATCCCGAGCTTTTGCTTGGGGTTTTTCATTTTAAAATTTAAAATATGAGAAAGGTAATCCTATTTAATTTTCTATTTTCTATAAGTTGCTATTCCCAAAAGCATTATTTTGACTATGTGGTAACCAATGAAAATGATACTGTTTATGGTGCATACTATAATGGGAAATTAAAAAAATCTTCAAAAGGAAAGTTTAAACTGAAAAACATAAAAACTATTCAAAGTGAAGGTTTAATATATCGCCATGTGAAATCTGTTGATAAATCTTTCTATTCAGATAAAAATGATAGCTTAGTTAGCTTGCATAAACAAGATGCTTACAGTTCCAAAAAAAGGAAAAATATTTATGTCCATAAATTAAAAACAAAAGATTATTCAGTAGTTAATAATGATACAATTTATGGACTAATTTATCAAGGTGTTAGCAATAACTTTGAACAAATAATTAATAAAGAAAAGAAGATTTTAAATGTTAAATCATTTTTTTTCAGAGGATTTAAGTATGAGTTTAAAGAAAAGAAAAAACTTTTTTTTGGTGATTCTAGTTCGTCTTACCTAAAGGTTTTATATCAAGGGAAAATCAATCTGTATGAACATTATATAAAAGGGGGATATAATCAGCCAGATATAATTGGCTATTTTATTGAATATAAAAGTAAACTTACTTATTTGATGCCCAAAAGATCTTCGAGAATTTTAGTTGCACTGTTTCCGGAAATTCCAGAACTACATGATTTATTTAGAAATAGAACATTTAGTTATAGTTCTTTATATGCTACCATTATTTATATTAATGATAATTTATAGTATTAATTATTAGGTGTAAACAACAGCATATCAATGACTTTTGGTTGTTAAAACTGTGTCAGCCTTTATTTATTCATTTTAATACTGAGAACCATTATGTTTACCAACCTCAAAACCATGTTTTCCTAGATATTGGTTTCCAGAATCAATAGCATCTTCTTCTAGGGTAGTTCCCATAGAATCATTCCACCTGTTTAAATAGCCAAAAAGAGAAATTACACCTAACATTTCTACAATTTCTCCTTCATTCCAATGTTTATATAATTCTTTTTTGATGTTTGCATCAACAGCATTTGGCACCATAGAAGCAGCTAAAGAAAAATCTAACGCAGCTCTTTCTGCATCTGAAAATGCTGAATGGGTTTTGTATTCCCAAATATTATCTAATTGTTCTTGTTCTGCTCCATAACGTTCTGCAGCTCTAATGGCATGCGCTTGGCAATATCTACAACCAGTGGTATTGCTAGAAACCCAAGCAATCATTCTTTTTAATGCTGAGGTAACGTTACCTTCGTTAGCCATTACAGCTTTGTTTAAGTTGATAAAAGCTTTAGAAATTGCAGGTCTTCTTTGCATTGTTAAAACCGAATTTGGGCAAAAACCCAAAGTTTCATTAAAAAATTCTGCTAATTCTTTTGTTTCTAAATCGTGTTCAGCTCCTAAAGGTTGTACTAATGCCATATTTTTATTTTCTTATTAAACTAAAATTTCCTGTTTTTTCTATTTGTAATCCATTAATATCGGTTAGCGTTGCTCTAAACCAATAATTGTTAGTAGGTAAGTTTTTGCCTTGATAGGTTCCATCCCAACCTTGACTGTTTTTATCAATTTTATAAATTAAATTTCCAAATCGATTATAAATTAAAACGTCTGACGCCGTGTAAAATGATCTGTCAAATCCAGCTATATTCCAAAAATCATTTGTACCATCTTCATTAGGAGTAAAGAATTTTGGATAGGCTAAAATTGAAAAAGTAAAACGTTCCGTTCCGCAGCCATTTGCATCCCTAACATATAACGTATGAATTCCTGTTGCTAAATTATTAAAATAACCAGTATTATTATAAGATCCAAATTCATCATCTATAGCATATTCATAATTGCCATTGCCCAAATTAGGATTTATTATTTGAATGGAATTGTTTTCAGAATCATCAGTAATGAGTACATCATCTTTTGTAATTGTGGCTTTTTCAGAAATTAGAACCAAAATATTTTGAGCTGTAGATTCACATCCAGCTTCAGAAACCGCACTTACGGCATAGTTCCCTGAAGAGTTTACATTTAAAGTAGCAGTATTACCCGATAAAAGTGCACCCTCTTTTCTCCAAATATAGCTATAATTTCCTTGTTCATTTATCGTCTCTAAATCAATATTTCCTACATCTGTGCATAAAACAAATGTATTTTGGAGTACATCAAATTGCGGAATTGTATTATCTAATACTGCAATTACTTCAATTCTGTTAGATGAATCACAAAAGGAATTATTGGCTTCAACAAAATAACTTTTGGTAGCGTTTATTAAAGGTGTTTCAAAAGTATTACCAATAAAAAGAGGGCTAGTACTTGTTTTGGAGTCAAACCAATATACTTGTCCGCTTGACGCTTGTGCACTTAAAGTTGCTGAGCCAGAACAAATTGTATCATCTGAAAAACTTATAATTGCTGGTTTTTGTACTACTGTAATAGTTACTGCAGTTCTCGGTAAAGTGATACATCCGTTTACAGATATTGTGGCGTAATATGTGGTAGTTTGGGTTGCATTATTTATGATAAAGTTATTACCTCTAGCTAATTCTGGTTCAGTTCCTGTAGGGGTATTGTACCAAAAAATTTCCCCTTCATTCGGTATAGCTGTCATTGTAGCGCTATCAGATGCACAAACTTCAGGATTGTAAACAGCTATTATTTGCGGAATATAAATACTTGTAGTAGCAACGATGTTTAAAGGAGAGTCAGTTGGAACTCCGTATTCTACAATATATCCTTTGGGTTGGTAATCTCCTGAATTGTCCCCGGTGTTTGTTAAATCGTTCCAAGACCCCGAAATACCAACACCTGGTGCTGTAACATGTACATAATCTTCTCCACTATTATCAAAATTATTTGGTTCACCTGTATTCCAAAATGCAAAATTTGGTGAATTCCCATTTAGGCCACCATTCCAAAATATTTCATCAGTAGTCCCTGCTTCTGGACCTGTAACCCATTTCCAAACATCGGGAGAATCAGCATCACTACCACCAATCCAACCAGCTCCTGACACCTGTTTTCCTGCAAAATCCGCTTCAACTTGGGTTGTTAAAGTGGCCAAATAACCTTGCCTTCCAAAGTAAGTTGTATTTTCTGCTGCAATTTTGGCATCTGTCCAAGTAATTCCCTCATTAGATACAAATTCATAAAAATGATCAGTTAAAGGCAAATAATTAGCATCAGTTACACTTAACGAAAAAAACTTTTCTTGGGTAACATTGTTTGCAGTGGTTGTAAATACAATATCTTTTACTGCATTTTCTAGATCTGTTAATACTATTTCGCCTCCTCTAAATGCAGAGCCAAGTGTCAATTTTCCTTCATTTGGATTCCAAGAAGTGGTAATAAAAGGATGACTGCCAGTTAACTGTAGAAGGTCTAAACTAGCTTGATAGCCTGATGATATTTGAATATAAAAATTTGGAATACTAATGTCATCAGGGTCGGTAATCGTAAAATCTGTTACGATATTTATAGGACTGCCAATGCAAAAAGTTTGTCTGCCTTCAGCAGTAATAGATGGTGCTTGATCAGCTTGGGCGCTTAAGTAAGAGTTCATCATAAGAAAAAGAAATGCGAATAAAATCCTTTTGTATTTTACAGATTTGTACATTTTAATGAATATCTTCTTTATGATTTGTTACTTTTGTATAAGAGCACAATTTAAGACATCAATTTTTAAAAAAAGATAAAATATGGTTAAAAATATCGTTACCACCGTTTGGAAAGAAAATATGAAGTTTGAATCTGATAATCCAAGCGGATTAAATTTAGTTATGGATGCTGGAGAAGATAGTGGAGGTCAAGGAGAAGGCTATAGGCCTAAAGCTTTAATGCTTGCTTCTTTAGCAGGTTGTTCTGGATTAGATGTTGTTTCTTTATTAAAAAAAATGCAAGCTGAAGTAGTAGATTTTAAGATCGAAGTAACAGCTGAATTAACTGATGAGCATCCTAAATATTATAAAAATGTAAAAGTAGATTATCACTTTACAGATGCTGAGTTGCAACCAAAAAAAATTCAAAAAGCGGTAAATTTATCTGTCACAAAATATTGTGGAGTTATGGAAATGTTTCGACAATTTGCTGATGTAAAAACAGAAATACATTTGCATAATTTAGAAAATAATTAAATGTATACGAATGTAAATTAAGTATTCAAAAAGCTATGAGATGGACGTTAAGATTAGAACCAAATAAAGAAAAAGTAGAAAAATTAGCGCAAGATTTACAAGTCGATAGAAATATAGCAGCCATACTTTGTCAAAGAAATATTGAAACTTATCAAGAGGCTAAAAAATTCTTTAGACCTAGTTTAAAAGATATTCATAATCCTTTTTTAATGAAGGATATGGATGTTGCTGTAGCTCGAATTGAAAGCGCAATTGCCAAAAATGAAAACATTTTAATTTATGGTGATTACGATGTTGATGGTACAACTGCGGTTTCTCTGGTTTCATCCTATTTAAAAACAATTACGCAAAATATAGCGACCTACATTCCTGATAGATATGCAGAAGGATATGGGGTTTCGTATATGGGTATTGATTTTGCAGAAGATAACGATTTTAGTTTAATTATTGCGTTAGATTGTGGTATTAAAGCTATCGAAAAAGTTGCATATGCTGCAACAAAAAATATCGATTTTATTATTTGTGATCATCATAAGCCTGGGGATAAAATTCCTGATGCAATTGCCGTATTAAATCCAAAAAGAACAGATTGCAACTATCCTTTTGATGAACTTTGTGGCTGTGGAGTCGGTTTTAAATTGATTCAGGCTTTGGGCGAAAAACGGAATCAAACTATTGATGATTTTATTCCTTACTTAGATTTGGTAGCTACTGCAATTGCAGCAGATATTGTACCTATGAATGGCGAAAACAGAGTGTTAACTCATTATGGTTTGCAAGTTATCAATCAAAATCCAAGAAACGGAATCAAAGCGATTATTCATCAAATTAAAAAGAAAGTCTTAACCATTACAGATGTGGTTTTTATTATTGCTCCAAGAATTAATGCGGCTGGGAGAATGAAACATGGTAATTACGCGGTAGAATTACTTACAGAAATGGATTTTAATTCAGCTATTGAATTTGCAGCGGCCATAGAAATTTTTAATGCAGATCGAAAAGATTTAGATAAAAAAATAACAGACCAAGCACTTATTCAAATTATAGATAATGATGAAGAAAATCGATATACAACCGTAGTTTATGATGAAAATTGGCATAAAGGAGTTATTGGAATTGTAGCTTCTAGATTAATAGAAACATATTATAGACCTACATTAGTATTTACAAAAAGTGGCGATAAATTAGCGGCCTCAGCACGCTCTGTTAAAGGTTTTGACGTGTATAATGCGTTACAAGAATGTACAGAATTTATAGAACAATTTGGTGGGCATAAATACGCGGCTGGTTTAACATTGTTGCCAGAAAATTACACTAACTTTAAAAATAAGTTCGAAGAAGTTGTTGCAAAAACTATTGATAAAGAACTTTTAACTCCAGAAATTCTTATTGATGCTGAAATCGATTTGTTAGAAGTCACTCCAAAATTTTTTAGAATAGTTCAACAAATGGGGCCATTTGGTCCACAAAATATGAAGCCTGTTTTTAAATCAATATGTGTAAGAGATAATGGTTATGGTAAAAAAGTGGGCAAAGAGCAAACCCATTTAAAATTGAATGTTTTTCAAGGCGATAACAAAAAAACGTACAATGCTATTGGTTTTAATTTGGGTGATAAAATGGAACTCGTAAAAAACGATTTTGAAATTGTTTATTCTCTAGACGAAAATGAATGGAATGGTTTTAAATCAATACAGCTCGTTTTAAAAGATTTAAGGTGATTTATACCACCTATTTACCTAGAGGAATTACAATTAATCCCGTAAATTCTTCGGAAAAACTTATCACAGATTTATCTGCTTCGAGTTTAGTTTTGTAGTTGCCAACTTGAACCTTCCAGTCTGGTTTATTGTAGTCTAATTTGGTGTATACATCAGGAAAAGTAAGCTTAAATTTATTTAGAACTGATCTCGCCTTGGTTTCATCACCATAGTAAATTTGAATTCTATATCCATAGCCATAAGATTTGTTAAAAGCTCTTTTTTTGGTTATTAATCGTTTTATTTGAGTACTACTCTTATTCGCGTTACTTTGGGCTGTTATTTTGTTTGCTCCGAAAACTAGAAAAAGAAACAAAAAAGAAAAAAAAGCGGCATTTTTCATATAAAATATTTTTGCAAAAATAACGACTAGAAATAGAATATATTGAAAAATATCGTTATTTAGAATTGTTATAAATTGATATTTTACACTCTTTTCCTTTTTCAAAATTTAGCAATATGTAGTACTTTTGTTCGACCGTTCAAAAAGCGTTTTTTGAGCTTTTTTATACACAATACTAAAAATAGTTTGTAAATATGAAAAGTGTAGCATTGCACAGTAAGTTAATCAAAGTACTTTTAAAGAGCTTTACAATTCTTCTATTTTTTGCATTTAGCTTGTCTTCTTATTCTCAAGAGGTAGATGAGGCGCGTCAAAAAGAGGGAAGAAAAATTTACAAGTCTTTATGTGCTTCTTGTCATAAGTTAGATAGGAAGTTGATTGGTCCGGCACTTGGAGGTGTTGAACAGCGAAGAGAAAATGATTGGTTAAAAGCTTGGATTAAAAATAACGCAGAGTTTAGAGCAACAGGTGATGCTGATGCTATTGCTATTTTCGAAGAATACAATGGTTCTGTAATGTCTGCTTTTCCTCAGTTAAGCGATCAACAAATAGATGATATTTTATATTATACCACTGTTGGTGATCCAGTTAAAAAAGTGGTTGGTACTTCGGGTGTTGATGTTTCAGGTGATGGAAATACAGGAGGTGCTCCAAAATGGATTATTTATCTTTTAGCAGGTGCAATAGTTGTTGCTTTTTTAATGATTGCTAGTTTACTAAAGCAAGTTAATGAGTTAAAAGGAAATAAGACTGAAGAAAACGGAGTGAACTTAAGAAGAGATTTAAGTGAGCTTTGGGAGGGTTTAAAGAGAAATACATTCTTACAGGTTATGGGTACTATCTTTGTTTTGTTGATGGGTGCTTATGTTGCTTTTGGAACTATATTTCAGGTTGGTGTAAATGAAGGGTATATGCCTTTGCAACCAATTGCCTTTTCTCACAAAATACACTCAGGTGAAAACAAGATAGAATGTCAATATTGTCATTCGTCTGCTAAGCATAGTAAGCATTCTGGAATTCCGTCAGTAAATGTTTGTATGAATTGTCATAAAAACATTGCTGAAGTTGCAGAAGGAACTAAAGTAGAGTGGGATGGAGTTACTTATGGTAAGGCAGAATTAGATAAAGAAATTGCAAAAGTTTATGATGCCGCTGGTTGGGATCCTGAAGCTTTAGAGTATACAGGAAACACAAAACCTATCAAGTGGATTAGAATTCATAATTTACCAGATTTCGCGTATTTTAACCATTCTCAACACGTTACTGTTGCGGAGTTAAAATGTCAGAAATGTCATGGTCCAGTTGAGGAGTATGATGAAATGCGTCAATTTTCACCTTTAACAATGGGTTGGTGTATAAATTGTCATAGAGAGACAAAAGTTGATTTGAAGGGGAATGAGTATTACGAAAAAATCCACAAAGAATTGGCTAAAAAGTATAATGTAGAACAAGTTACTATTGCTCAATTAGGTGGTTTAGAGTGTGGTAAATGTCACTATTAACAAAAAGATTCAAATATTAAAAGATTTTAAAATTATTTTTCAATTTTTTAATCATTAACTAAGAAATAAAGAATGGCTTCAAACAAAAAATACTGGAAAAGTGTTGAGGAACTAAAAGATAGTTCTATTGTTGAAACGCTAAGTAAAAATGAGTTTGTTGAAGAAATTCCAACAGACGATTTTTTAGGTGATAAAGAAACATTAGAGAAAACATCTACTTCGCGTAGAGATTTCTTAAAGTATGTTGGCTTTACCACTGCTGCAGCTTCTTTAGCGGCTTGCGAAGGTCCTGTTAGAAAATCTATACCTTACGTTGTAAAACCAAATGATATTATTGCCGGTGTTGCAGATTGGTATGCGACTTCAATGGCAGATGGTTACGATTTTGCGAATGTTTTAGTAAAAACACGTGAAGGTCGTCCAATTCAAATAATGCCAAATAAAGATGCGAATGGCACAACAACAGCAAGAGTACAAGCTGCTATTTTATCGTTATATGACGAAAAATTAAGATTAAAAGAGCCAACGAAAGCTGGGGAAGCAATTTCCTGGGCTGATGCTGATGCAGCAATTGGGTCTAAATTAAATGATTTCAAGTCGGCTAATAAACCAGTTGTTTTATTAACAGGAACAATGGCAAGTCCATCTACAGATAAGATAGTTGAAGGATTTATAGCTGCTTACCCAAATACAAAACACATTGTGTATGATGCGGTTTCAGAATCTGGTGCTGCAGATGCGATGATGGCAATGTATGGTAAACGTACTTTACCAAATTATCATTTAAATAAAGCAAAAACTATTGTTTCTTTTGGTGCAGATTTTTTAGGTGATTTTCACGGAGGTTTAGAAAAATCATATGTAGCTGGTAGAAAACCAGAAACTGGGCATATGTCTTATCATGTGCAGTTTGAAAGTAATATGTCTTTAACAGGTGCAAATGCAGATAAAAGAGTGGTGTTAAAACCTTCGGATCAAGTATTTGCTTTGTTAAACTTGTATAGTGCTGTTACCGGAATCAGTGTTTCTTCTAAAGGAACTCCAGTAGATGAGCAAGTAAACATAATGGCTGCTGAATTAAAGAAAGCGGGTTCTAAAGGTATTGTGTTAACAGGTTTAAATGATAAAAATGCACAATTAATTGCTTTTGCAATCAATGAAGCATTACAAAGTGAAGTTTTTGATACTATAAATACAATCAATATCCGTCAAGGAAATGATAATCAAGTTGTACAGTTGGTTTCAGATATAAAATCTGGTAAAATTGCAGGATTAATTTCTTACAATGTAGATCCTGTTTACACCTTATCAAATGCATCAGATTTTTCTGAAGGATTAAAAAAGTTAGAATTATCGGTTGCATTATCAACAGAAAATAGTGCTACAGTAGATGCTTCTAATTATGCATTACCAACTCCACATTTCTTAGAGTCATGGGGAGATACGCAATTTGATGCTGTTACCTATGGATTAACGCAACCAACAATTCAGCCATTATTTAAGACACGTCAAATTCAAGATACGTTATTAAAATGGTCGGGAAATACTACGAGTTATTACGATTATTTAAAGAGTTTTGCTACTGATAATGTGTTATCGGGTAGTTCTTGGAATACAGCCTTGCATAACGGTTTCTTTACAAAAGAAGTTAGTATTCAGGATTCTAGTTTTGAAACTGCGGTTTCAATTGCTAATA
>TARA_R110002126_G_scaffold253595_1_pt1 | contig 66711 bp, 58 predicted proteins | sample TARA_R110002126 | Tara Oceans TARA_R110002126 (sample SAMEA4397536) | marine metagenome | biome: Polar Biome; feature: [DCM] deep chlorophyll maximum layer (ENVO:01000326); material: water (ENVO:00002006), including particulate matter (ENVO:01000060) such as... | depth 30 m | reverse complement strand
AGCAGGCCAAGCGCCTGTTCCCAAGCCGGGATTTTCATTGAAGAGCTGGGTAGAGGGAGGTGGAGGCTAAATGCAGCGGCGTGGCAGGCGGTAGCACCGCCCGCGACCGGCAGAGGTGCGCAGGGAGTGGATGGCGCCAGAGAGCGGCTAGACCGAAGGCAAGATAGCGCTCACGGCCCAGAGCTGACCTTGGCTGGGTTCGGCTACGCCGCGACGCAGCTTCGCCGAATCGGCCATTCGTCCATCGCGCAGCATTTTTAATGCCTGGATGACCGGTGTGCGGGACTTTCCTGCCGTTCGCCGCACATGCATCGTTCGTCACGAGCAGCAATGCGCAAATAGCGGATGCCGATCTTAACACGCTGCTTCCCACGAAGTCGTGAGCTTCCAGCAACTGGAGGGCTCTTTCCGGCTTGACGACTGACCCCCCGGAAGTGTTTATCGTCGGTGGACGAAAGGAAACTGTGTGCTCGGTCGGGTCTTCATCATTCTTATTGCATTGCAGCTCGTTGTGACGAGTGCATTTGCGCATGTGATGCCGATGGCCGAACATTGTGCAGAGCCTGCGGCTCAGCATGTGCATAGTGACGAAATATCCGTTCTTCAGGATCAGATGGTCGACACTGCCTTCGAGACTGAGCAGCAGCCCAAGCCAATGGGACTGCTTCATTGTGCCAGCGTTGCTTGCACAGATCAGTATGGCAATACGTCTGCTGTCGACCTGCACACAGATTTCCGGATCGCGGACCTGAATCCAGCCGAACCGAGCATTGCTCTGCAGTCCGTTCTTCTCTCCTTCCTTCGGCCTCCTCTGGCCTGAGCGCGCCTGTACGGCGTTGATTGCGGCGTGCCCGAGCGGCTACGTCCGGCAATCCGATCATTTGCGGCCTTTTTCAGGTTCAAACCTCTGGCCCAGCTGATCCTTATCCCTCCCTTCACTGCTCGGCAGTGATCTCCTCTTTGCGGGGCCATCTTTTGGTCCGCGCTCATGGAAAACACATGAAACACACGAATTTCCTGCGGCCTCTCGCCGTAGTGCTGGGGCTTGCCCTCGGACTGCCTGCGCAAGCTGGCACCTATGACATCACCGTCGACAAGGTCCGGATCGACACCGGAACCTTCAAGAAGAACGGGATCGGCTACAACGGCAGCCAGACTCCGACCATCCTGCACTTCCAGGAAGGCGAAGACGTCGTCATCCGCGTGAAGAACAATCTGCGCGAAAGCACGTCCATCCACTGGCATGGCCTGATCCTGCCGTTCCAACAGGACGGCGTGCCAGGCATCAGCTTCAACGGTATCAAGCAGGGTGAGACCTTCACCTACCGCTTTCCGATCGAACAGGCAGGCACTTACTGGTTCCATAGTCATTCTGGCTTTCAGGAGCCCGATGGGGCCTACGGAGCCATCGTGATCGCCCCGAAAGGCGGCGAGGCCGTGCCGACGGACCGCGACTACGTGGTGCAGTTCACGGACAAGCATCCGCACAGCGGATCGCGGATTTTCCGCAACCTGAAAGCCTCCGCAGACTACTACAACCGCGCGCAACGCACGGCGCAGGACCTGATCGAGGACGCGGGTGCCGAGGGTTTGAAGACCGCCCTTCAGGATCGGAAGATGTGGGGTGCCATGCGCATGATGCCCACGGATATCGAGGATGTTCAGGGCTTCACACCGCTGATCAACGGGGCCAGCACCCAGCAGAACTGGACTGGCATCTTCAAGCCCGGCGAAAAGGTGCGTCTGCGCCTGATCAACTCCTCGGCGACGACCTATTTCGACGTGCGCGTGCCCGGTCTGAAAATGACGGTGGTGCAGGCCGACGGCAATGACGTGAAGCCGGTTACGGTGGATGAACTGCGCATCGCCGTAGCGGAAACTTATGACGTAATCGTCCAGCCGCGCGAGGCCAAGGCCTATTCGATCATCGGCGAGAGCGCGGGCCGCACCGCGATGGTGCGGGGCACGCTGGCGCCGTCCGAAGGCATGGTCGGCCCCTACTACAAGATGCGGCCTCAGCCTCTGCTTACGATGGCAGACATGGGGGGCATGATGTCCGGGATGGATCATTCGGGAATGGACATGGGCGGCATGGACATGTCTGGGATGGACCACTCTGGCATGGACATGAGCGGCTTCGACATGTCCGGCATGGACCATTCCGGGATGGATATGGGCGGCATGGACATGTCCGCTGGCATGCCCGTCGTTCCTTCTGAAGGCGCACCGGGCGCTGTCTTCTATGCGCCGGGCAGCGGGCTGATCCCGACGGCGGCAAATGGCGGCAAGTTCCTTGGCTACGAAGACCTCACGGCGCGCAAGCCGCTCTACCGTGATCGCCCCGCCACCCGCGAGATCGAGATCCGCCTTACCGGCAACATGGAACGCTACATCTGGTCCATCGACGGCGTTAAATACGAGGACGCCGATCCGATCCGCCTGAAGTACGGGGAGCGCGTCCGCTTCAAGTTCGTCAACGAAACCATGATGGCGCATCCGATGCACCTGCACGGGATGTGGACGATCATCGACACTGGCAAAGGGGCATACGACCCCGTGAAGCACACGGTCAGCGTCGCCCCCGGAACGACGCTCTACACCGAGACCGAAGTCGATGCCCCCGGCCAGTGGGCCTTCCATTGCCACCTCTCCTACCACATGGCCGGCGGCATGTTCCGCAAGGTCATCGTCGAAGGCGGCCCGTCCTGATGGGCGCGTATTCCAAGGAAACCAATCACATGAAAAAACTGCTACTTGGAACGGCCCTCGGGCTTCCGCTTGCGCTGACTTTCACCTCAGTCGCGATGGCCGAGGTGGGCGTTTCCCCGACAGTCTGGGGCGTGCGGACCGACAAGCTTGAATACCGGATCGGCGATGAAGAGAACTCCTTTGCCTGGGGGTTCGAGGCCTGGACGGGCAATGACGAGCTGCGGCTCGTCTGGAAGAGCGAAGGCGCGAAGATCGAGGGCGGTGAGTTCGAAGAGATGGACAACCAGATCCGCCTCCAGAAACCGATCACCGATTTCTTCGATGGCTTCGTCGGGTTCGCCGCCTCCACGCCGGACGGCGTGCCCGAGCGCTACTATGGCGCTTTCGGCGTCACCGGCCTCGCGCCGCAGTGGTTCGAAGTCGAGGCGGCGCTCTACGTTTCCGAATATCCCTACATCGGGGCGGAAGTGGAGTACGAAGGCCTGCTGACCAATCGGCTGATCCTGACTCCCTCTATCGAGGTCAGCCTGCCGCTGGCGGATGATCCCGCGCGCGAAATCGCAGCGGGCGGCGGCTCTGTCGAGCTGGGGCTGCGCCTGAGCTATGACCTGATCGGCCGCAGCGTGTCGCCTTATGTCGGCGTGAACTACGAACGCGCCTTCGGCGGCACAGCCGACATCCTGCGCGATCATGGCCATGAGGTCGACGAGCTGACCGGCGTGGTCGGCATCAACTTCATGTTCTGATTTTTCTGCGCCTTCTCGGCATCAGCGTTTTCAACGCGACGGAAAGTCATGAGGGCGCAGCCTTTTCCACCTCAACCAACCAAGGGAGCATCCCCAATGAAACTTCGTACTATCCTGACGTCCGCCGCACTGTCGGTCGGTCTGGCCCTGAGCGCAGGCGCCGCATCGGCACACGGTAAGGGCATGATGACCATGCCGAGCAGCGGCCAGACCATCGGCGCAGACACCAAGGTTATTCACCTGATGTTCAAAGACCCGATGCAGATCACTACCGTCACGATGAAAGCGCCGGACGGTAAGACCTACAAGATTAACGGTCCTGCTGCGAATGAGTCCGTGAAAACCTGGGAAGGCAAGCTGCCCAAGCTCGCACCGGGCAACTATAAGGTCGACTGGCGCGGCATGTCGCCGGACGGCCACCCGATGAACGGCAGCTTCGCGTTCAAGGTCGCGAACTGATCATGGGCGGAGTTCTTGCCGCACTGGAACCGGTGCAGATCGCCTCGATCCTCGTCAAGGCGGGGATGTATGTCAGTGTCCTGCTTGCGGCGGGCTCCGTCATTAACCTCTGGCTCCTGACCGAGCTGGATGCCGCTGCAAGCCGTCGTCTTAGGCGGCTTGCAGCATGGTCAGCCGTCGTTGGCATTGTGTTCAGCGCACTGAACATCCCGCTGCAGGCGGCTTTCTTCTACGGGGGCTTCGGTGGCGCGCTTGATCCGATGATGCTGCAGATTGCCCTGTTCAGTCCACTTGGGCTGTCGGTAGAGGCCGACATTCTTGGTCTTCTGACCATCGCGACCATCGCGCTCAATCGCAGTTGGACACGCCCCGTGGCGGTCCTTGGTGCTGTTCTTGTGGCCATCAGTTTCGCGCTGCGTGGCCATGCAACCGAAGATCCAAGGCTGGCGCTTTCGACGCTTTTCGTCATCCACATCCTTGCCGCGAGCTTCTGGATCGGGGGCTTCTATCCGCTCTATGACATGGCAGAGCGCGGCAACGAGGCAGCCGTGCGCACTGTCGAACGGTTCGGTCAGGCGGCGCTTGTCATGGTCGGGCTGCTTGTTGCAGCAGGCGCCGTGATCCTGGTGATCCTCGCGGGAGATCCGATTGCGGTACTGACCCAACCCTGGGGGCAGTTCCTGACGCTGAAATTGGCGGTCGTGGCCCTGCTTCTCGGCCTCGCCGGGTTGAACAAGCTTCGGCTGACCCCGGCCCTGGCCGAGACTGGAAACGCTGGCCCGCTGAGGGCGTCGATCCGGTGGGAGGTCGCGGCCTTCCTCGTGATCCTGCTGGTCACTGCCACCTTCACATCTACGGTCGCGCCCGAGCACGTCGGCTAAGCCGGAAGGACACCGGGGGCGCCAAAGCGCCGCCCCCCGTTTCTCATCTCAAACCCCGAGCGCGCGCAGGCCCATCCAGAGCCCCATCACGACCATCATCAGGTTCTCGGTCAGGGAAATGAAGCCAAGCGGCACGTTGGAGTTCCCGCCGACGCAGGCACATTTCAATTCGCGCTTGTCGATGTAGACGGCCTTGAACACGCTGACCGCTCCGATAGTCCCGATGAACAGGGCAACGGGCGCGGAAATCCATGTCAGGACGCCCGCAGTCATCAGGATGCCAGCCAGCGCCTCGCCGTAGGGATAGATCTTGCCATAGGGCACCCAACGTTTCGCCAGCAGGTCGTAGTTCAGGAACATGGTCGAGAACTGCTCGACGTCCTGAAGCTTCTGGATCGCAAGCACCGTCATCGACAACGAGATGAACCACTGGAAGCTCTGCCAGGTCAAGATCGTCCCGTATTGGTGCCACGCCAGCCCAAGCGCCAGCAGGGCACAGACTGAAAAGATCGCGATGACAGGGCGGTAGGTCGTGTCGCTCTGTTCTTCCTTGGGCGGGTCGATCCCGAGGAAGATGCGCAGGTCGTCATGACCCCCAATGCGCTCCCCGTCGATGAAGGTCTGGGGGGTCGTCTTGACGTCGTGCTCGCGCTTGAAGGCCTCGGTCTCGTCCTTGGTCTTCAGGTGGTGATCTTCGACGACGTAGCCTTTGCGCTCCAGCAAATCTTTGGATTTCAGACCAAAGGGGCATGTGTGCTCAGGCATGACCATGCGGTAGAGAACGGCGGTTTTCGTGGTATCTTTTGGCATGATCATCTTCCTCAATTCGCGCAGCGGTACTGACCGCGGAAACCGGCCTCGTAGTCAGGGCCTGCGCTGATGACGAAGTCCTGAAGGCCGTCATCTTCCGTGTCGCGCACCTGAATCGTGATCGGGTCAGCTGCGAAGTTTTCTCCCGCGCCATCGAGGCGGACAAGATCCCCACTGATCTTGACCAGAGCAGTGTCGCTCCCCGACACGAACACGGGCGGGCTCGTCTTGGTGTAGGTGAAGCTGCACGCGGCCCCGTCCGGGAAGACCTGGGCGATATCCGCCTGCGTCAGGAACTCCGGGTCGACCTTGGAAACAACCTCGCTGGACAGGGCGCCCTGAGCGGGTTTCAGTTCGGCTGCCGGTTCATCCCCGGCAGGGGTCGCCTCCCCATTCGCCGATATATCCGCGATCAGATATCGCATCTCCGCGATTTCCTTATCTTGGGCGTAGATGATGTCATCGGCCAAGGTGCGCACCCTGGGATCGGTGATTTCCGCACGGGACGACGTCATGATGGCGATTGAATGGTGTGGGATCATCGCCCGCATGTAAGCCCGGTCCTGCACCGTCACCTGACTGCGCACCAGCCAGAGCGCCCCTGCGAAAACGATGATGGAGCCCGCGAATATCGCGATATTGAGCGTGCGGTTCTTGTACATGCCGAGCATGAAGGCCAGCATTACGAAGGCCATGACCGCCCCCATGACGATGGCCATATAGGCGCGTGTTTCCGACCAGAAAATATGGCTGACCAGATACGTGTTCAGGTACATCAACCCGAACATCAGGACCGTAGATACGGCAATCATCAGGAAAAAGCGGGAATAGGCCATCGTCACCTCCAAGTGCGTTTAGGGGAATAACAACCTTCCAGTGGGTGGATGTTCCCTAAAAGTTGACTTTTTTTCGGCCTATTCCTGCTGAGTTCTTTCACGTTGATAGGCGCGTTCGCGCTCGGGCCAGGTGGTTTTAATGTAGTCGAGGATCGCTCGAATTTCCGCATCCCTCAGGCTGTCGCCAAAGCCCGGCATGTCACTTTCATATTCCCCGCCGACCACCGCGGCAGTCCCATCACGCGTGATGCGGAACAGGATGTCGTCGCCATGATGCCAGGTGTGGCCCGTTCCATCATGGGGTGGCGCAGGGAGGCGGCCGTCGGGACCGGGGCTGCGCCAGTCCGGCTGCCCCTGAAGCTCCGTCCCGTGGCAGGATGCGCAGTTCTGCTGATACAGAGCTGCGCCATCCATGCCTTCCTCTGCTGCGACGGCCTGCGCCCAGCTTGCAAGAGTTGCTGCAAGTGCGATCAGGCCCTTCATGTGACCATGATCCAGTTCGTCATTCCCGAAGCTGCGTGCCCCAGCATGTGGCAATGCAGCAGCCACTTTCCCGGATTGTCCGCAACGAAGGCGATCTCAGTCGTCTCGTTGGGCAGGACGAGAACCGTGTCCCGCAACGGACCAAGGCTTCCGTCTGCCTGACGCACACTGAAATGCATCCCATGCAGGTGCATCGCGTGCGGGAAAATCGTGTCATTGGTCATGCGGATGCGGGCCGTCTCGCCGCGCGACAGAGTGGCAAAAGGCGTCTCTCCCAGCCCGACCTGTCCGGCCAGCGCCCAGAACTGACCATTCTGCACCAACGCCTGCCAGCCCAGTCTTTGTCCGTTGAGGGTCGAACTCTCCAGGCCGCGCATCGCACCGCCCTGCAGCGGCATCTCAAGGACAGGCGCGGCGTCGACGCCCACAACCTCCATGCGTGGATTGCGTGGCAAGGGCTGAGGCGCACCGCGCGGCACTGAGGCGGCACGTCCTTCGACAGAAACTTCAGCCAGTACGCGCCAAGTATCATCCGCTGCGGCAAAGAGAAGTCCTGCGGTTTCCCCTTCCTCGGCGGTGACATCGACGATCAGATCCATGCGCTGTGCCGGTGCAAGCACAAGCGTATCCGTCACCGGTTCTGGAGTGTCGAGAGGCATGCCGTCGAGAGCCACCGTCCAGCTGGTCAGCCCCTCCAGCTTCAGACCGAAGATCTGGGCATTGGCCGAGTTGATTAGCCGCAGCCTCAGCCGCTCGTTCTGCCGGGCTGGAAGCCTGTAATCATAGCGCCCGTTAACGCCCACGAGGTTGCCGACCTGGCCTCCGTGGCTGCGCGTCATCGGTGCTGCGAAATCATCGACAAACAGCCCTGTATCGGGGTTCAACAACCAATCGTCGATCATCAGGACCTCGTCCCGGTCCACATCGGGCGGTGTGTCGTCTTCGATGATCAGGGCTCCGGAAAGACCCCGCGCGACCTGTTCCATCGAGTTGGTGTGGGCGTGATACCAGTAGGTTCCCGCATCGGGCAGATCGAATGCGTAGTCGAAGCTCTCACCGGGCGGCACCGCGTTCTGGGTCAGCCCTGCGACACCATCCATGGCGTTGTCGATACGGATGCCATGCCAGTGTACCGAGGTCGGAACCTCCAGCGTGTTCACCAGCCGTCGCTGCAACCGGCTGCCCTGAGCGGCGCGGATGACCGGGCCAGGGATCGTCCCGTTGTAGCTCCAGACCGGTGTCGCCGGATAGCCATCCGGGGCAAGCTGCACCGTGGCTTCCCTGGCTGTCAGGAGGAATATATCCTGAGCCTGTGCAGGGCCGGCCAGTGGCACAGCAACGAGACCTGCGCAGAACGCGCGTCGTGTCACCTTCATGTCACTTGATCCCATTGGCGCGCTGTACTTCGCGGATGTAGGCGATGATCGACGTCACATCCGCACGGGTCAGCCCGGGCTGCGGCGGCATGTCTCCGAAATTCCAATGGTGCGCGCGTACGCCATTCGCAGCCGCCATCTGGAAGGCCATGTCGCCATGGTGCGACGGCTCGTAGATCTTGTGGATCAGTGGCGGGGCGAACCCCATTTTCCCGGCGGCATTCTCGCCATGGCAATCAGCGCAGACCGCATCGAACGCCCGCTTCCCCATCATCCCCTCGGGCGACAGCGTATCGGGCAGCGTGACGGCCACCATGGCCGCGCCATCCTCTGGCGCCGTGGTTTCCTGCACGGGGGCGGTTTGCTCGGAGGAGCGGGTGACAGCATAGGTAACAAGCGCCACGGCAAGAACCGCGGCCCCGGCAAGGGTGAATTTGTTCATGATAGTATCCTGACATGCACGGTGACCTGCCTCCCGGTCGTCCCTCGTTCATAACGAGAGTCCTTGGTTTTGATAGTTGTCGGTTTCGGGCGTGGCAAGCGCGCAGGGCGCGATGCCATCAAGTAGCTCAAGCGCCCGGCGCGCTTCTGCAGGGGTCTTGTTGCCCAGCGATGAATGCGGCCTGACATTGTTGTAATCGTAGCGCCAGAGGGCCAGCGTTCGGCGGGCATCGGCCAGGCTGTCGAAGATCTCTTCGTTGAGACATTCGTCGCGCAGGCTTCCGTTGAAGGACTCAATGTAGCCGTTCTGCTGCGGCTTGCCGGGGTCGATGTAATGCCACTCGACCTCGTTCTCGTTTGCCCATTTCAGGATCGCTTTGCTCGTGAACTCCGTTCCGTTGTCGGAAACTATACAACCGGGTTTCCCATAGATCCGGACCAGAGCATCCAACTCCCGTGCGACCCTGGCCCCGGAGATGCTGGTGTCGGGGACCAGGCATAGGTTTTCGCGGCAGCAGTCGTCATTCACCGCCAGGATGCGGAACTTCCGGCAGGCCCCGAACGTATCGGACAGAAAGTCCAGCGACCAGCGCTGGTTTGGGCGCAGCGGCACAGGCATTGGTGTGCGGCTGCCTCGCGCCCGTTTCCGGCCTCTACGGCGGCGCACTGACAGGCCCTCTTCCCGATAGATGCGGTAGAGCTTCTTTTCGTTCATCACCATGCCCACACGTTCCAGCAGGACGCCAATGCGCCGATACCCAAACCGGCGCCGCTTCTCGGCGATCTTGTTCATTTCCAGACGGATCTCCGGGTTATCGGGTGGATGCTCGCGCCGCACGGTCTTGGGATCGACACCGATCAGGACGCAGGCCTGGCGTTGAGAGATCGGATGATCCTTCATCGCCCGCAACACCGCGTCCCGCCGTTGCATCGGCGTCGTCAGGGCTTTCCCAGCAGGTCTTTCAGAACCACGTTGTCCAGCATGACATCTGCCACCAGGCGCTTTAGCTTGGCGTTCTCGTCCTCAAGCTGCTTCAGGCGTTTGGCGTCGGACAGGTCCATCCCGCCATACTTGGCCTTCAGCTTGTAGAACGTCGGTAAGCGCTGTCTGCGCCCCACGCGGGATCAGCTTGACGAGTTGAAGTTCCAGGGCAGGAGTTCGTCGATCCTGCTGGCTGGGTGACCGGCGGCGATGGCCTTTAGGGTCGCCTTCAGGTAGGCGAAAGGCTCGACGCCGTTGATCTTCGCGGTGGCGATCAGGGAGGCGATGCGAGCCCATGTGCGGCCGCCCTCATCGTGGCCGGCGAAGAGGGCGTTCTTTCTCGTCAACGCGATCGGTCGGATCAGGTTCTCGACGGCGTTGGAGTCGATTTCGACGCGGCCATCGTGGAGGAAGGTCTGCAGGCCGGGCCAGTGGTGATGGATGTAGGTCAGCTTCTCGCCGAGCCGGGATTTTGCGGAGACGCGAAGACGTTGCGCCTTCAGCCAATCACCGAACTCGGCCACGAGGGGCGCGCTGCGGGCTTGTCGGGCAGACAGACGCTGGCCGGGGCCCATACCGCGGATCTCGGCTTCGATGCGATAGAACTCGGCAATCCGGCGCAGTCCCTCGGCCGCAATCTCGGAGCCGTCGCGGTCGAAGACTTCCTTCAGCTTGCGGCGAGCGTGTGCCCAGCAGTGGGCAACCGTGATCGGCGCGCCGCCCTTGCGGGAGGGGCGCGTCAACCGATCGTAACCGGTATAGCCATCAAGCTGCAGGATTCCGTCGAAGCCCTGCAGGATCTGCTCTGCATGCGCCCCTGAGCGGCTGGGATGGTAGGTGAAGACCACGCCGGGCGGGTCCTCTCCGCCCCATCTGCGGTCATCCCGGGCAAGCGCCCAGAGGTAGCCGGTCTTGGTTCGGCCACGGCCTGGGTCGAGGACCGGGGCGGTGGTCTCGTCCATGAACAGCTTGCCGGACGACTTGAGATGCTCGGTCAGCCTGTCGACCACGGGGCCGAGATGGAAGGCTGCTGTGCCGGCCCAGTCCGCCAGGGTGCTGCGGTCGATCTGGATGCCGGAGCGCGCCAGGATCTGGCTTTGGCGGTAGAACGGCAGGTGGTCCGCGAACTTGGACACCAGGACATGCGCGATGGCGCCCTCGGTCGGCAGCCCACCTTCGATCAGCCAAGGTGCTGCTGGCGCCTGGGTGACCCCGTCCGAGCAGACACGGCAGGCATACTTCGGCCGGATGTCGACCAGGACCCGGAGTTGCGCCGGGATGATGTCGAGGCGCTCGGTGCGGTCCTCGCCGATCCGGTGCATCCGGCCGCAGCCACATGGGCAATCGAGGCTTGCGGGTTCCAGGACACGCTCGATGCGCGGCAACTCGGTAGGCAGATGGCCCAGGTTGCGACGCCGTGCCGGGCGCGGCGTGGCCGTCGACAGCGCAACCTGCTCCTTGCGGGTCTCGACCTCGGCGACGGCGGTTTCCAGGTCCTCGAAGGCCAGCTGTCGATCATCATCGCTCAGCTTCTCGGACCGCTTGCCATGCACTACATGGTTCAGCTCGGCCACGAGATGCTCGAGCCGCCGGTTCGCGTCCTTCAGCGCGTCACGCTCCTGCAGCACCGCCAGCACGGCGGCGCGCTGGCTTTCGGGGATCGCGGACAGATCGATGGGTGGGGCGCTGGACATGCGCAGATCATACCGCGCCAAATGCGCCGATGCCCCGTCATTCGTCGGGGCGAGTCACTCTGCCACAGTCGGCCGACGCACCTCCAGTGACCGCACCCGGCGCCAGTCCAGGCCGGCAAACAGGGCCTCGAATTGCGCGCGGTTCAGGGTCATGGCCCCGTCGCGGATGGCCGGCCAGGTGAAGGTGCTTTCCTCCAGCCGCTTATACGCCATCACGAGCCCACTGCCGTCCCAGAACAGGATCTTCAACCGGTCGGCCCGCTTCGAGCGGAAGACAAAGACGGTGCCGGTAAATGGGTCCTCGGCCAGCGTCGACTGGACCAGCGCTGCGAGACCGTCATGGCCTTTCCGGAAGTCCACCGGCTGTGTCGCCACCAGGATTCGCACGCCCTGCGAGGGCATCAACATGGATGCGCCTCCAGCGCGTGGACTATCTCGGCAATCCGGGCCGCGGGCGCATCCTGTGCGAGCTCGATGATGACCGAACCCCGGACAACCCTAACTGGCGCCTCGGCGCGGTGCCGCTCGGGCTCGGGGGCCGTCGTGGTCTCATCCCGGACGACAAGAGGTGCGAAAACCGGGTCATCGATCTCGACCGCAGGCAGCACGAGCTTGGCATCCTTGGCCAGCCGCCGCCACGCCGTCAGCTGGCTCGGCATGATCTCGTAGCGCGCGGCGACACCTGACACCGTCGCCCCAGGCTCCAGGGTCTCGGCCACCGCCTGCGCCTTCACATGATCCGGCCAGCGCCTCTGCCCCGAGGCGAAGACTTCAACACCAAGCGCCGTGAGGAACGAACTCTTTGCGAACATTGCGAAACGCACTCCTTCTCTTCGGATGCGTATCAACTCGCAATGGCTGATCCCGTCGGCAATGTGGGGTGGCGACACCGCTTACGAACGTCGCAGGGCTGAGCCCATGCTTCCGGCACAACTCAGCCGTCGGCAGCCCTGCCTCATGCTCTTTGATCATCCCGATTATCTGCGCTTCAGTGAAACGGCTTTTCCTCATGTCGTCTGCTCCTTCAGGTTGGGCAGACTCTACATCACAGCGAGGGAACTTCCGGGGGGCAGGTCACGGCCATTCAAGTCGCCACTGAATTTGCGACGAGTTGCCACGTCGGATTGGTGGCATGTCGCCCAAGAGCGAGCCAGCAGCTAGGCCAATTTCTCGAGCGGGATCTCTTCCACCCCTTCGACCCCAAACAGGTTCGTCACGGATTTCAAGGCGGTTTCCGATAGGGTCTGGGTGGCGAGTACGGCAAGGCGTTTCATCGGCCGTGATATCGACACGTAGAACAGGTTACGAGAGCGATAGTAGGCCTTTGAGTTCTTTGCAGTTACAGCCTTTGTTTCCAGCAACTCAAGTAGTTGAGGCCAATTGTAGTGGTTCCACCCCCCCCCGAGGACGACCAAGACGTTCTCGAACTCGGCACCCTTGACACTGTGCTGGGTGGCAAACGGAGTGAAGCCTTCAACAAACTTGGCGACCTCGGTGATCTCTACATAGGGCACTTCCCGCAAATTGGCATGCCTTTGCAGTGACCTCATATCTTCGGGGATTGGTTGGTCATGGAGTGCTTTAAGAGCGTCTTCTTTCTTGATGATTCGCGACGTAAGAGCCGGACGGCTAGTCCGCTTGAGGTGATCAACTACCTGACCGATGGTGCCCTCGGCTCTTAGCTTGAGGAGCTGATCCATATCGGCGCGCCAAGCGAGCTTGTCCGCGTGGCAACGAATAGCCGGACCGGCTCCAAAAAAGCCGAACATCTCTCCGTAATCGCCATCCGCATAAGCGGCGCACATCGGCTCTACGGTCTCTGTCAGCAGTTCTACGACCGGATCCTCCCTTTTTACAAACTGCTCATTTCTCCCCTTAAACACTTCGGCAATGCCAGGATAGCCCTGCTCAGCAGCAAGGACACTATGGGTCAGCATTAGAACTTTGGTTTTCTCTGGCGCCCAGCCTTCAGATTCTAGGCGCGCCATTAGGTTGATCCTAGCGGACCTCGCCAATTCCGGTGGCAAATCCTCTTTGGAGTGCGCCGATTTGGTCCTTTCGCCAACGTAGGCGTTGGCGTGATAAAAGCGTGCTTCGCCCGGCAAATCAGGGTCGCTAACCACCTGATGCAATTCTGGCCGTAGTCGGTTCAGCACATTGACGATGGGTTGTGCCGAGCGAAAATTCGATCCCTTATCGATAGCTTCCACAGAGTATTGAGCGAGCTCGTATTCGCTCCGATAGATCGTTTGCCAGTGATCACCGAACAGGCCAACCATTGGACCGCCTTTGCCCTTGAAAAAGTGTTCATCGATCGCACTCATGAAATCGCGATCCGTGTCTTGGTATTCGTCGATGAAGAGTACGGGAAACTGTTGAGTGAGAAGACGCTTGAACTTTTCCAGCGACAGTAGCTTCGCCATAAGCGCAGGAATATCGTCATGCCCGAGTGATACCCTGTCTTCGTCTATTCGGAAGAACCCCAGATCGTAGGTTACAGCCCTCTCGCCGACACCACCGACTTCACTAATCTCGGCCGCTCGCCTTTCCAATTCAGGAATTAGATTTCGCAAAGCGGATTGGAACGGGGCCATGAAGCCCCAAGAAAATGCATGAATCGTTTCGACCAAGATTGCCGGATGCTCTTCGATTTCCAAAGCGATCTCGTCGCGCGCGACTTCGGTAAAGGTGATGCACGCAACGCGTTGACCAGCCTGAACCAGTGAACGCCCCCGCTCCGCTATGACCTTCTTAAGGGCGGCGACAAGTGAGTAGGTCTTGCCTGCGCCTGCGCCTGCCTCGAGTCGGAAACTAGTTCCTGCATCGAGACATGCGTTGACCTTTGCCTGCGCCGCTACCGCGGCGACGATGGCGGGATTCAGGACTGATTTTGTCACGACACCGTTTCCGAGGTTGTGCTAACCGTGCCCACCGTTTGGACCGGCGGCAGCGTGGTTGGCGCAGGAGATGGCTGAGCCAGCCATGCCAATCCTTCACGGATGTAACGTGGCGCGATCCAATCCTTTTCCCGGATAGCGAATTGCAGTGCGGTATCCGCTTTCCCCATATCTTTGGCCATTTCCCATGCTTCGGAAGGACTGCTCCCATCTTCGTCAAGTTTGAAATGCTTGGGATTGGCCAGCACCAAAGCATCTTCGAAGCTACGGGCACAAGTGTCTGTCCCTTCCACCTCCGGAATCTGATACGCGATTCGGCGGACCCCTGAAGTTTTCTCTTCGTTCGTCTTAGCAAGCAGATCTAACGGTTTGATGTGGGGAGTGTTGGCGCCGGAAGCCGTGTCGAACCAATGTCTGATCGCAGAATTGCTGGTGCGCTCACCATCGACTACGAGGCATTTTTGGTACTTGATGGTTTTCTTTCCGGCCTTCGTCTTCGTCTCGACACCAACGACGGAGTCGATGTCGGTAATGACTAGCGTTTTTAGCTCCAGAAAGTCGATCAGGGGATAGAATAGGTGGGCGTATGCGCCGCCCACTTCTATTGTGGTCACATACTGTCTTTCTAATTTGTGCTCAGCTTTTGGGTCCAGGTCCGCCAGTTCGCATAACTTCGGCACGAGAATGCGCTCCGTGGTTCCCTCCACCATAATCGCTTTGTCAGCAAAGTAGAGGTCGCATTTTGTGAGCGTCATATATTGGTGCAGGAAATCCTTTTCTGTGTCTGGGATGGCCGCCATTCCCTTTTTGAAGTCCTTGACCTTCGTCTGACGAGGTCCGGAGCCGATAGGCTCGATGTTGAGAAAGTACCTGACTGCTTCGAAGGTGGCGGCGTTGGCGACGTGAGGCGAGTGGGTCGTGATGACGAACTGTACCTTCCATGCCGGTTCACCTGGATATTGTTCAGACAACTTGGCGACAGCTTTCTGCAGTTGAGCGATGAAAACTTCCTGCATTTGTGGATGGAGGTGAGCCTCCGGCTCTTCGATAAAAATCAAATGCGTGTTCGGCCGCGTCTCCCGAGCCCTGTATTCCTTGTGAAAGCTCTGCAACTGAAGCAGCATGTAAATGAGATTTCGGGTGCCGAGACCGTTGTAACCCTCGGGTAGGTGAACCCCATCGTTACTGGCATAAACGACCTTTGTGTGATCATTTAGTAGCGCCTCGACATTCAGGGCTGTCTCTGGGCGTAGCGTCGTGTCGTTAGGCCCAGGAAAACCGAGAACGTCCATCGCAGGCAGCAGGCCAGTCAAAACGGCATCGAAATCCTTTTGGACGCCACGTTCAATTTCCTCGACCGAAGTCTTTAGCTTTGCAGCGAGTAACTGATCGGCCGCTCCGGCGGTCGGAGCTTTGGCGGTCTTGTAGAGGCTGCCTAGGAGGCCACCTATAGCGTCGGCGTCGCCATGCCTAGAATGATCTAGCGTTCTCTGCGCCCGCACCAGATCCCACTTCATCAGCGCATTGAGATGGTTTGCATCCAAGCGACGTCGATTGCTGGGGGTAGTCGGGTCGAGTGCCCACAGTTCGACTTCGTACGATGATCCGATCATTTCCTTGATGTGGCGATAGAACTCAACCTCCGGCTCCGAGTTCTCAGCGTCGGCATCGAAATCCAAGAGGTTTAATAGTCTGGATGGCCGCGGCGCGTAGATGAGATGCGCGATGGCAATATCAGAGTTGGCATCGAGGTCGATTACAAATGATGACATTGGCCCGATGTCGGGTGCCGTCTTGTCATAGTTCAGGGTGATAGTGATTGCGATCGTTGGTAGCATAGCAAGCACGTCCTTGGGCGCTGCCCCTGCCAGCTTGGCGTCCCTCGCAGCGGCAAACTTGGCGCGTTCCACTGCCGAGAAATCCTGCAATCTGAAAGACGAACCGCCTGATCCGAAGCATCTAAAAACGTCAGTGAGAGACGTTTTTCCGCTGTTGTTTCGACCTACTACCACCGTCACCGTATCTTCGAGCATAAGCTCTACGTCACGAAGTAACCGGAATCCTTGAACCCGAACTTTTTTAATACGCACCCGTCCCCTCCGAGATCACCAGCCTGTTGAGAGTGAAGACCTTTCTTCCGCAAACAGTCAAGAATTGCGCATGCTGGCAGAATAAATGAATTCATCATTTATTCTGCCAGCACGCGAGAGTAATTGTCAGTGCCTCGATGGAGACACTTCGACAAAGGCCAACGAAACTACCATTAGATACGGTTCGCGGGCATGGCTCGGAAAGGTCCGCTTTCTGAGCATCGCGGTCATAGGTGCGGAGCGCAGCGAAAGTCCGCTTTCCGCCCTGCACGTCAGCGCCTCGCGTGAAATTGTAACATGCAGGCATGTCTTGGAAAGGTTGCATGCCCCGTCGCGTTGATCGCCGAGGCGGTTTGGTGCGGATGATGTCGTGCTGCATTGCCTCAAGTTCGCTTCGAACCCAAATTGACTATGATGCGGCGGCAAATATAGGCTACCAAATGGAGACAACCGAAAGAGCGAAATGACCATGAAGATCTCTCGCTTGGGGCTTGATGACGCACGAAGTTTGGTCGATTTAGCGCGTGCAGTTCACCAGCTTCACGTCGAGCATCAGCCGGGCCGCTATCGTGCTATTCATGATGACGCTGAACTTGAACTTTGGATCAAATCACACCTTGAAAAGGAGGGCGCCATCGGCTTCTCTGCTAAAGTTGATGGTGAAGTCATTGGTTATCTCATTGCAATCCTATTGGAGACCGAGGCGCACCCATTGTTTTTAAACCGCCGAATTGTAATTCTCGATGAGATTAGTGTTCATCCAGCTTACCAACGAAAGGGTGTCGCTGACGCGCTTCTGGACACGCTCAAAAGAGAGGGAAAGAGACAAGGTGCCAGCGCGATCCGGTCCAACTACGCAAGCTTTAATGCATCTTCCAGCGCGCTCTTGCGCAAGCACGGAATGGTCCCCACCACGATCACGTGCGAAGGGCCTCTTTGATTTGCGCAAGGACTGCCAGGCCCCGCTCTTCTGACGGTCAGGTTTTCTTGAATGATGCAGCTGCGGCGAACGGCGAATTCTGCGCGCAGTATCCTCAGCCTGATGCGTCGCTCTATTTCGTCAGAGGGCTGAGTTTGCAGGTCCAAGTTCCTTCGTACTGCTGCCGGTCGAGCAGCCTGCGGTATCATCGAGAACTGCAGCGGAGAGCCGAAAGTTCGCCTTCGAGCAAAAGATTGCGGCATGACGTATCGGGGTGTCACGGGATGGCGAGAAGGCCTCCGAAAAGCGTGGGACACATTTCGTCTAACACATTGATTTTATTGATGGCAGTTTGACGCTTCGGTGGGACACCTCGTCACTGTCTTTCTTGAGAAATTCCGGATTTTGGCTCGTCCGTGTGGGGGCACCACTTTCAAGAAACTCATTAAGACATTCAGTAACCTTTCAGTTTTGCCCCACCTGAAAAAATGGTGTGGTGCATCTCAGGTGTCGTCCGATTGAAAATTCCTTGGCAGAATCCGAGGCGGCCGTCGCTCTTCTGTGGCAAGCCGCCTTTTCGGTGTAGATTACCGTTGTGGCTGGCTAAGCATGTACCATCGCCCACGTGATCGGTTGTTGAGTGCCCCCGGCTTCGGTCAGAATCTCAAACATAGCATTGAACAAGCCATGCTGGCTTAGACCTTCCTCTTCAACTCCGGCGATCAATCGGCGTAGCCTTTTGTGCAGTAATGCCGAGATGTGTAGTGGATGACCGGCTCTTCCGGCGAGTGACCATGACGCACAGCGCAATTATGCTCGGTGAATATTGCTATACCGGGCCGATAGGAACCTGGATGCGCCGCGACGTCCTTCCCTCGACGCGAACATGGCGGCGTATCGGCCCTTACGTCTTCCGCTGGGGCAGGTAACGGGAGTCTTTCTCCTACATAGAGCCTGGTGCCTGTCCAACTTCCGTTAGGCATTTTGGATATTGGATGTGATGCGCTTACCCGCTCTTTTGCTTCGACAGAGAAGCTTTCGTCGAGGCCAACGCGGACGGCTCCGAGGGAAACCGCCTTTTCGGCGGACTATCGGCCCATGAGGCGCAGGCACGTGCGGATCGGCAGCGGCCTCAGCCTGACGGTGCCCCGGGTGCTTCCTTCTGTGTGCGGCGAGCGGCTCGACCTGCAGGACCGAAAATTGTTCAACCAGGTCTGCCTGAGAGAAAGGATGGCGTCGGAGATCCTGGAACGGGCGAACTGGGCGCTGAGCTGGACCGCGCGGCGCAGCTGCACCGAAGCCATGGCCGAGGCGCTCGAGCGGATAATGGGCCCGGCGCGCGGGCAGGTACTGGGGGTGGCGCACTTCGGCGACGACCCGCAGGCGATCTGGGCTGCCTGAAGGCGAGCCCGGTCTGTTCCCTCGGGGGGCAATCTGAAAATCTCGGCGCACCCGAAGTGACCGGTACGAAAGCAGCTGTTTCCATATGCGCGGCCTTTGAACAAAGCCTGACCGGACGGGGGGTGAGGTTCTTTCTGTTGTCAGCCAACCTTCGAAATTCCGGAGAGGTCTGCTCAAGGGTCACTCCCTGCTTGGTGTTTTTGCAGCCCGTGGCATTGGCGCTCGCGTCGAGATGGTGCCGTCAGGTAGCGTCGATCCGCTGGGCGATCTGGATCATCACTCTGCCGGGCTTCGCACTGGTCGATGGGCGCGGAGACGTCATGACAGGAAGCAGAGCCAATGGCGTTGGCATGCCGAAGGTCAGGGGCGCGAGCGGGGCAATATCGACCACTGTTCGCGGATCCCAAGGGAGAGAGGTCCGCGCGCACCGTGTAGAACGCGCGCGGACCCGTTTCGCATCAGGCGACGCGGTCCCAGTAGCGCAGCGCGCCGCAGGCCTTTACGAACTTGCCGGGGGCAGTCTTCGTCATCTTCATCATGCCATCGTCGGGATCGTCGGGCAGGCCAGCGGCCTTCAACAGCGGCTGCGAGGCGTCGTTGAACAGGATGAACTTGCAATGCGCGAAGGCATCCGCGACCCAGGATTTCGCCGGGTGCATGCCCGCCAGCATCTTGGCCCCGTCATCGGATGTCAGGATCGCCACCGCATCGAACAACACCGACGGCCCGCCATCGACCTTTTCGTCCGCGGGGATGTTCGAGCCGTCATCGGCCTTGGCCCCGCCGATCTTGGGCGCGACGACGGCGCAGATGCCGCCTGCCTTGGTCACTGCGTCCTTGACCGCCTCGACCTCGGCGGCGCTGACGCCGTCGCTGAGCAGTATGCCCAGCTTGCGGCCCTTGAAGCTGTCGGGGCCGTTTTTCAGAATGCTGAGCGCATCGGAGGCAGGCAGATCGGTGATCGGTTCGCGCGCGGGTGTCGGCGCGTCGGGCAGGTCCATGCCCAGACCGTCGGCAACGCCATTGGCAAGGTCGTCATGGACGTGGATCAGGTGGCCCAGCATACGCGTGCGGATGTCGGGACGCTCCACCTTGGAGAGTTCGAACACCAGTGCGTCGACGATGTGGTCCTGTTCCACCTTCGTCTGGCTGACGAAGAACTGGCGGGCCTGGGAATAGTGATCGGCGAAGGTTTCCGAACGCACGCGCTGTTTCGGGCCGGTTTCCTCGGCCGGATAGCTTTTGAACCCGGTCTCGGGATCTTCGCGCGGGCCGCCTTCGGCACCGGGCCAGGAGTTGGGCTCGTAGTTGGCGCGCCCCTTGGGGTTGTGCATCGCCATATGCCCATCCTGCTGGAAGTGGTGGAAGGGGCATTTCGGCGCATTGATCGGGATGTGGTTGAAGTTCGGCCCGCCAAGGCGTTTCAGTTGCGTGTCGAGGTAGGAGAAGTTGCGCCCCTGAAGCAGCGGGTCGTTGGAAAAATCGACGCCGGGCACGATATTGCCGGTCTGGAAGGCGACCTGTTCGGTTTCGGCAAAGAAGTTGTCGGGCATCCGGTCGAGCACGAGGCGGCCGACGATCTGCACGGGCACCAGTTCTTCGGGGATGATCTTGGTCGGGTCGAGCACGTCGAAATCGAAGCTGTCGGCGAAATCTTCGTCAAACACCTGAAGGCCCATTTCCCATTCCGGGAAGTCGCCGGAGTTGATCGCGTTCCACAGGTCGCGGCGGTGGAAATCCGGGTCGGCACCGTTGATCGCCACGGCTTCGGGCCAGGTGACGGATTGCAGGCCCTGCTTGGGCTTCCAGTGGATCTTGATGAAGCTGGATTTGCCCTTGGCGTTGATCAGGCGGAACGTATGCACGCCGAACCCTTCCATGAAGCGGAAGGAGCGCGGGATGGCACGGTCGGACATGGTCCACATGACCATGTTGACGGCTTCGGGCGTCAGCGAAATGAAGTCCCAGAAGTTGTCATGCGCCGTCTGCGCCTGCGGGAAATCGCGGTCGGGTTCCGCCTTGGCCGAGTGGATCAGGTCGGGGAACTTGATCGCGTCCTGAATGAAAAAGACGGGGATGTTGTTGCCGACGATGTCCCAGTTGCCCTCTTGGGTATAGAGCTTGACCGCAAAGCCGCGCACGTCGCGGGCCAGGTCCCCCGAACCCTTGTTGCCCGCCACGGTGGAAAAGCGCACGAAGGCCGGCGTCTTTTCGCCCTTTCGCTGGAAGATGTCGGCTGAGGTGAGGTCGGAGAGGGAGTCGTAGGTTTCGAAGTAGCCATGGGCCGCGTAGCCGCGCGCGTGAACGACCCGTTCGGGAATGCGTTCATGGTCGAAGTGGAAGATCTTTTCGCGGAAATGGAAATCTTCCATCAGGGTGGGACCACGGCTGCCTTGGCGCAGCGAGTTCTGGTCGTCGGCCACTGGCACACCCTGCTGGGTGGTCAGTTGGGGACGCTCGCCACCGGCGGATTGGTGGGTCTCGCCTCCGGAGGAGACGGTATCGCGTGGGGTATCGGTCATCTGGGCCTACCTTTGATGTTGGGGTGCATTTGGGAGAACAAGGCCCTGTTCCGATTGTTCCTCGGGGCAGAGCCTGACTGCGGAAAACCGCCGGGTTACGGTGGAGCCTCCGGTTCGGGTGGTTCGGGCGAAAGGTCGGCCATGACTAGTGCGCGGGCACGGCTGACGCGGCTTTTGATCGTACCGGTGGCGCAGCCGCAGATCCGCGCGGCGTCTTCGTAGCTTTCGCCTAGCGCGACAACCAGGAGCAGGGCTTGGCGAAAATGATCTGGCAAACGGTCGACGGCGGCCATCAGTTCGTTTCCTGCGACGGTCCAGTCCTGCGTGGCTTGGACGATAACCGTGCTGGCGACGCAATCCTCGACACCGGTGGGTTCGCGCGTACGCTTGCGGATATTGGTGTAGAAGGTGTTGCGCATGATGGTGAACAGCCAGGCACGCAGGTTGGTACCTTGGTGGAACTTGTTGCGATAGCGGATCGCCTTGAGCAGGGTTTCCTGCACCAGGTCGTCGGCATCGTCGCGGTTGCGGGTCAGCGAGCGGGCAAAGGCGCGCAGTGCCGGGATCATCTGGACCACGAGATCCGGGTCGAGAGAGACCGACTGGGTCTGGGAGTCATGCGTCATGCGTAGCGATTTGGGGCAGTCCAAAAGGGGAGATCCGTGTGTCACCTGCCAGAATGCCTTCCAGCCGGCGGATGTGGGGCGCGAGCTCGCTCGCGCGGAGCCGCTGGTCGGGCGGCAGATGCGGCGGCCAGACACCAAGTGTGCCCTGCGCGCGGTGCTTCACCAGCCAGTCCGGCGGCGGCAGGGCATCGTCGATCAGGTAGTCACTGCCGCAGGTGCGATCACGAAGCGCTGCTGCCATGCCACCCTTGGCGCGACCTGCAAGGCGGCATGACGCCTGTACCCGCACGTCGCCCGCATGACGCACGCTATGACCGGCGGTTTTCAGGCGGCGGACAAGATCGCGGTCCTCGCCCGTGGCAAGAGCGCGGAAGCCGCCGACGGAGAGGTAGGTCGCGGCGCGCAGGGCAAGGCTGGCGCCTGCGGCTTCGCCATGGTGATCGGATGGGCTGGTGGTTTCGGGCGCGTGGGCGGCGTAGAAGGCCAGCACCAGCGCGCGATAGCGGCCCTCCATCGTGGCAAGTTGTGCGTCCATCCGGTCCAAGATCGCGGCTTCACTGACCATCGGGGTAACGTGGCCACAAACGGCTTCGACTTCTGACAGATGGCTCAAACTCCGCTCCAGCCAGTCGGGAGCGACTATGCAGTCGGCGTCGGTGGTCAGGATATGGGCCAGTCTGGGTTGGGTGCGCAGGGCGGCGGCGGCACCGCGGGCCCGGGCCGTTCCGACGCCCTGTGAGGGTGTCAGGCGCAGGGTCTGCACAAGGATCGGCACGGCGGTCTGGTCGGCGAAGGCGCGCACACGCTCGGCGGTGTCGTCCGCGCTCTCGCCGGCCGTGTTGTTGACCACGACATGGATCGCGGCGCGGGTGCCGCATTGCGCAACCAGGGCCTGAAGGCAGAGCAGGATGCGCGCGGATTCGTTTCGCGCCGGGATGACGATGGCGGTGGGGCAGAGGAGGTCAGGCATGATCGGCCCCCGTGGCTCGGTCTATGCGGTATCCTTGGGTGCGGCGCAGGAGCGTAAAGCGGCGGGTCGGCATCGCGGCGGTAAAACAGGCCAGCGACTGCTCGCCGCTGAGCGCATGGCTGGTGTTGCCGAGGTAACTGACGCACAGCAACTCGGCCCTTGGCCAGCGCCCCTCGATGTCGCGCGCAAGGTCGGTGATTTCGTCGGCGTCGAGGAAATACAGGATCTCGGACAGCACGATCAGGTCGAATCTGGTGGTGGGCAGGGCGCAAGGCAGAAACCCTTGTATGAAACGCCCCTGCGGGAGCGCGCTTTGCGCGGCCAGCAGTGCGGTCTCAACGGCATCCAGCCCGGTGTAGCTGTTGCAAAGCGGCGCAAGATGCCTGGCCAGAGCGCCATTCCCACAGCCCAGTTCCAGCGCCGCTTCGTAGCGGTCATGCGACAGGGCGGCACGGGTGGCGCGGAACTTTTCCTGCTCGTACGGGCTGGTGGCGAAATGCCACGGGTCATCGCCATTGGCATAGATCGCTTGTAAGGCGCTGGCGGTAACACTCATGCTCGGATTCTCCAGAAAATCTCGTCCTCGGTCAGGAATTTTTCGACAAAGCCGGGGGCGATGGTGAACCCGTCGGGGTCGTCGAAGACGCGTTGGCCAAGCTGGCTGGCGTGGGCTTGGATGGCTGCGCGTTTGCGCGCGTGCGCGGGGGCAGTACGCAGCAGAAACGGGCGGTGCCGCGCGATGGTCCGGGCGAAGTTCGGATCGTCCCAGCGGGACCAGACCGGATAGCTGTAAAGCCGCAGACCGGGGCAGAACGCCAGCACGCGGCGGGCGATGTCGGCGGTGACCTTGTGATCGGCGTGGTGATCTTCCTCGGCGGGGGCAAAGAGGCGGTGCGCGCCGAGGGTGCGGCAGATTTCGGCGATGCTGCGCGCGACGGCGACCCTGTCCGACAGGTACAGCCGACTGTCGGACAGGCCGAGCCAGGTCAGGTCCGTCGGCCAGCCGCCGAGGTGCACGATGGCCTGTTCCAGTTCCTGCCGACGCAGGCAGGACAGGCGCTGTGGCGGCCAGTCCTGGGAGCCCGGGTGCGAGGCGGCACCATCGCTGACGCAGATGACGTGGGCGCCGCGATCAGCAAAGGCATGGGCCAGCAGAGCGCCGCAGCCAAGGGATTCGTCATCCGGGTGGGGGGCGAGCACGACGGTCGGGCGGGTGCCGGTCAGCGTGGCGGCGCTGACATGGCGGCCGGGCAAGGTGGTGGCGCGGGGCCGGTTCTGAGGAAGGTCATGCACACTCATCCGACCAGGTCCCACAGGGCGCCATCGCGCGTGAAGGCATGGTCGGCCAGCCGCATCAGCATTGCGTCGCGCGCCGCCTGGCGCATGTAGACCGACAGGTCCTGTGCCATCCGCAGCGTGGTGGAACCGGGCCCGAAATGGCCCAGCCCGAGGCTTTGTTCGACCGCGCGGACGGTGTCGAGGCCCAGCTCTTCGGTCATCAGACGCGTGGCTATGGAGGTGGCGACGCTATCCTGCGCGGCCTCGCTGGCGGCGCATTGCGCGGCGTGGCGGACCAGCGTGGCCGCCGCCAGGGCGCGGGTCAACTGGGTGGCAAGGCGTGTCTTCTGCGCCTCGGCGGCCATGCGGTCTCGTCCGCGCAGGGTCTTGGCGGCAGTATCGAGCAACCCGAGCGCCGCGCCCAGTTGCAGCGCCGCGATGCGCCAGACGCCGCCGACGAAATGTGGTTCGCGCAGATAGTCGCCGGGTCCGCCGATCCAATCAAAGGCCGACAGCGTCAGCCCGTCGCAGTCGAAGCGGCCCGAGGTGGTGGCGCGCATACCGGGCATCTGCCAGGCGCTGGCATCGGAACGCGCGGCATCGCTGGCGTCGATCAGGGCCAGGCGCACCTGGGGGCCGGAGTTCACGGTGATGATCGCATGGGTAGCGGTGCCAAGGCCCGAGGCAAAGACCTTGGCCCCGGTCAGGCAACCACGGGCGCTGTCCCAGGTGACGGGATCAGGGCCATCGGCGCCCCAGACGCCCAGCAGTCCGCCGGCCAAGATCAGCCTTTCAATGCGGTTTTGCTGCGCTGGTCTGGCGTGGGCACGCAACAGGGCCAGCGCGTTGACGTGCCCTTCCCACAGCCGCCCGAGCGACAGATTGACGGCCCCGATGCGCATCAATCGGTTCGCCGTCGAGTCCGGCGTGCGCAGGCCATCGTCCAGCATCAGGCCAGCGCGGTGCAGCAGCGCGACGGATCTGGCGATGGCGGCTGTGCCCGCATCCTCTTGCACGGCGTTCAGGGCGAGGGTGTCGAGGATATCGACAAGCGCGGTGCGGGGGGCAGAGGTCGGGCGCAATGGAGAGGTCATGCGGTCACCGCGCGCTGAGGGCAAAGGGCGGTTTCGTGCAGCAGTTGCGACCATTGTGCGGCGACGTTGCGCAGGCGGAACTGCGGGTTGGCCTGCACGTCGGGGGGTGTCGTCTGCCAACGCTGGATGACCTGGGCAAGGTGCGCGGTGTCAAGGGTGATCAGGTACTGGCCGGGCGTCAGCACCTCTTCGTTGGCGCCAAGGGCGGCGCTTGCAAGGACTGGCGTACCAACCGCATTGGCCTCGGCCATCACGAGGCCGAAGGTTTCGGCAAAGCTTGTCTGGGGCATGAACAGGCAAAGCGCGCGGCGCATCTGGCGCATCAGCGCGCCGTGCGAAAGCGTACCGAGGAAGCGGACGTTTTTGGCCACGGGCCCAGTGTTCCAGCGCAGGTAACCCGGATCGGCGACGGCAAGCGTGAGGTCAGGCAGCACCGCGCGCAGGGCATCGAAGCGGCCGAAAACCTCGGCCAGGCCCTTGTGCGGAGCACTGGCAAACAGCAGGCGGTTGGGATCGCGTCGGGTCGCGTCAGGCGCCAGCGTGTCGGCGATAGGGTTGTAGATGAAGCCGGTACGGGGCAGGGCGCCGTCGCCCAGAAAGGCGCGCAGCCAGTCCATGTGGCTGCGCGAGACGCAGATGATACGGACCCCGGCGGCATGAAGCGCCGGACCCATCTTGCGGTTGTGGCGACCCGGGCGAATGTGCAGCCACAGCAGGATCGCGGCTTCGGGGTGCAGCTTGCGCAGCTTGACCGCGACCTTCCAAGTGTTCAGCACGATTATCACGTCCGCCCCGGCCGGCCCCGCAGAAAGAGGTAGCATCAACCCTGCTGAGGTGGCCAGCGGCTCGCGCCGGGTGGCCTGGTAATGGCGTACTTCGAAGTCGCGGGTCAGCGTGGCGCAGACGCGCAGCACGGTCGCCTCGGTCCCACCCAGGCCGCCACGGGTCAGCGACAGTGGATCATAGGGCGCGCCGCAGCAGGGATCGACGATGGCGATCCGCGGGCGGGACCGGTGCGGGCGGGACATCAGGTGCATACGGCAGCCTTTTGGGGGGCGGAGAGCGGAGGGGAGACAAGCGCGGGCCGTTGGGCGAATTCCGCCAGCAGCCGGGTGATGCTTTGGTGCGTTGCCTGTGTGGCGGGAATATCGCGCCGCGCGAGCTGCGCGGGGTTGGTAACCTCGGCCAGCGCCAGACCGGGCAGGTCGATCTGCACTGGGGGAATGGTGCCGGTTGCGCGCCAGTCGCCCACCTTGGCCCAAACGCGCTGGCGGTCGGCACGACGGCGGTCGCTGTCGTAATCCGAGGCGGCGGACTGTGTCAGGCTGTCAGGTGTCTCGATCTTCGTCAGCAGCAATTCGGGGATGACCCACATGATTTCGCCGTTCAACATCAGACGATTACGCAGTTCGCGATCCTCTTCGATGATGTCGTCGAAGCCGCCATTACGGCGCAGCACATCGGCATGGAACAGGCCAGAATTGATGTGGGTCCATTCACCCGGCACGCGCGCGCCCATTTGCAGGTTGGGAAAGACGTCATCCAACAATGACAGATCACGCCGGATCGCCACGCGCTGACCATCGGGCAGGATCAGCTCGTGATGCACCAGCGCCACGCCGACTTGAAGGCGGGTATCGGCCTGCCGTCCGATCAACTGCCAGTTCAGGCAGGCATCGGCACCGATGTCCTGGCGTGTCAGTACGCGAACCTGGTGCAGCAGCTTGTCGCGGTGTGGAATGTCGTCGGAATCGTGAAAGGTGACGGCGGGACCATCGGTCAGCAGTAGCCCGGCGTTCTTGGCCTGCGCCGTGCCAACGTTGCGGGCCAAACGAATGTAATTGAAATCCGCACGATCAAAGAACGGCATCAGCGCCGCGCGGGTGTCGTCGTTGCTGGCGTCGTCGATGACTGTTACGCGGCGATTCCACCACGATTGTTCCAGCGCCGCACGCACGGCTGTCACGACCATGTGCGCCCGGTTGTAGGTGGGGATGATGATGTCGACGCAGGGAGCAAGGTCCGGCTGTGTCATGGCATGTCTTTCTGAAGGGCGCAGTCGACCGCGCGGCGGTAACTGTGCAGGTGGCGGGCGGTCAGCAGTGCGGCGGGCAGCGGCAGTATCAGCGCCAGCGTCGCAGCGCCGATCAGCGGCCCGAGATGCAGGGCTGTCGGAAGCGCGAGCAGTGCGGCAACCATGGGCAGGACGTGATGCGCCGAGATGTCGTGGCCGCGTCTTGCGGTGCGGGGTGATTTGTCGGTGACGGCAAAGCCCGTGCGGCGACCAAGCAGCGTGGCAAGCGTGGCCAGTGCCGCCACCGGGGTCAGCGCCAGGCGACTGGCCAGCGCGCTGGCGATATGGCGCGTCGACAAACCGTCGCGGATGCCGCGGTAGATCAGCCGCCAACCGAGGTCATAGAGGCTGAGCAATATCGTCGCTGCGCTGAGCAACATAATCGGCAAGCTGCCCAGCCCGCTGAGCAGGCACAGGATGAGTATGACCGCGGGCAAAAGCGAGAGGTTCAGCCAGGCTGTCAATTGCGACAGAACGGCCAGACGTCTTGGCAGGCTGAGCCCGCAGCGCCGCGTGGCAAAAAGTGCGGTATGATGCAGCAGCGTCTGAAGGTTGCCGCTGGCCCAGCGATAGCGCTGCTTTTCCAGGCCGCGCAGGCTGAGAGGCAAAAGGCCCTTGCCGACCACTTGCGAGATGAAGTGCCCCGTATAGCCCGCCCGGCAAAGGTAGACGCCAGTATCCGCGTCCTCGGTGGTGGTGGCCATGGACCAGCCGCCGATTGCCAGCAGCGCGGGGTGCGATATGACGCAGAGCGTGCCGGTAAGCAGAACAGCTTCGGCCCCGTCGGCAAGCTGGGCGGCGGTGCGGAAATACTCCTCCAGATCGGCATCGACGCCAGGCGCGATTTCGGAGGATAGATCATATGCCTGTGGAAACTGTACATAGTCTGCACCTGTGTCGGCCAAGGCGCGGGCGGCGGCGCTCAGGAAATGTGGCGCGACCCGGTAGTCGGCATCGACGGTGACGATATGGGTGGCATCGGGACGGGTCAGCGAAAGCGCGATGTTCAGTGCCCCCGCCTTTGCGCCGCCTACGCCCATGCGGTGTATGAAGTTGATGTTGCGGGGGCCGTCACAGAACTCTGCCACGGGTTGCCACAGCGCGGGATCGGCGGTGTTGTTGTCTATTACAATGATCTCATAATCCGCCTCGGCCCAGTCCTGCGCCAGGAGCGTGCGCAGGGTCTGGCACACCATGGCGGGCGGTTCGCTGTGGATCGCGACGTGAATCGAGAAGACAGGGGTACCTGATTGCCAGGTGGGCAGGGTGCGACCACTGCGGTCGGGCTTGCAGATTTCGCCAGCGAGACGCAGCGCGATCAGGACAACTTGCAATGCGAACACAAGTGAAGTGATCAGTAGCGCCGCGTTCGAGATGAACACCGAAAAGCTGGCAAGGCCAACGAACATCCTCCACCCCCTTAGGTGTTGTTATCGCTGCAATACCTCAGCATCACTCTTGAAAAGGAGGCAGGCACACGCCTCAGGCAACAGACGACGCGTGCAGTCTCCCGCGCCATACCAATGGTCGCGGGAAACAGAACGCTCGTCGCTGAGAGGGTATGCCGTCGGGGACGGTCGCGCTTTAAACTGGATTTAGGCGGATGATGATTTGGGTACCGATGCGCGGTATCACGCCTGCGTGCCGTCGCTCGGCAGCCAGGAAATATCGATGTCGTCGTACCGATTATGAAAGTCAGTCATCTCGCGAAGGCGGTCTTCGCGAAGGATTTGTATGTGGAGACCGTCACGGCGAATGTAGCCTTCAACCTCCATCCGCGAAAATGTCTTGCTGATATAGACATTCGTCAGGCCGAGGTATTGGGCAATCTGGGTCTGGTTCAGCGGCAGGCGGAATCTGTCTGTCAGCTCGGAGCTGGTAATCCGCAGCCGCGCGATCAGATCCAGCAACATGTAGCCGATGCGTTCGAGCGCGCTCATCCGGCCCATGGCACGCAGCAGGTCGATCAAAACGACCTGATCGCGCAGGGCGAGGGACATCAGAAGTGCAGTCAGACGCGGAGACGTACGAAAGACCTCGTCCATCGCCTGCTTGGCGAACGGGCAAAGGACCACATTTTCGACGGCACACAACGAGGTTGAAACATCCTTCAGTGCGATATCGGTAAAGCCGACAATGTCGCCGGGATGATGAATTTTCACGATCTGTCGTCTGCCGTCCGGCATGTCGGCATAGCTGATAAGCCAGCCGCGCTTGACGACAAACAGCTCCTTGTTGGTATCGCCGCCTTGATAGATTTCCTGCCCAGCCTGGTAATTCCGCTCGGACTTCTCGATCTCTCGCAACAAGGCGCGGTCGGTTTCGCTGAGGGGGACGTAATGCTGCAGCTTGGTGACGAGGCAGCTTGATGTCTTTTGCATTCTTCTTCCTAGTCTGTGTCAGGTTGCGGAGGACTGTGCAGGCGCGGCTGATCTGTCGTGTCCATGCCAAGGCTAGTGGTGCATGTTCAGCTGCACGTTAAACCCCTGAGAGGGCATTCGGTTCAGTCGGTCAAATTGGCATGTATGTGTGGGCAAATGCGTCAGGGCGGTGCTGCGGGGCATCATCCATAATCGATGCGGCCGGCTGGTCGCCCAGCAGAGGGATGCGCGAGGGAAGCGAACTTCGCAAGTCGGCTGTGCTGAGAAGAGGGACATGGTTCGCGCCGCGCTGCCGCGAACAAGTGGGGCCTTCGTACGCCGCGGACGCATCTCTTCCAGTTAACCATTGATGGTGCGGGGGACGTTTAACCTCGGTCCAATGGCCGCCGCGCCAAGTGCATGGCGCGGCGAGGGTAACTGTTGCGTTGGCCATTTGAATGCACGCCGCAGCACCTCGTTCTGCGGATTTCGCAAGGTGACGGGCCACGCCCGTTGTGGTCAAGGCGGCGCTTTGGCAGGAGAGTTGCCCGAGATTGGACATCTCGATCGCCGGCTGTCTTGCGAAGGACCCCGCGGATTTCCAGGCTGATGCTGGTATGGCGCAGCAGGTGAACGGTGATGCCCGACCCGACCGAAACCCCGGGCGCAACCGTCGTTGGAAAGGCGCATTGGTCCGTTTGTTAAGGGGCCGTCTCCTCGGCCTTGGCAAACAAGCCCGTCAGGGCCGTTTGGATGATCGAGGTCACACGGGGGCGTCGACCCGGTGAGAACGGCATTGGACGGCAAACCTCCATGGCGGCGACACCGACGCGGGCTGTCAGGGCGCCGTTGACCACGCCTTCGCCGAACCGCCGCGACAGGCGTGCCAGCAGGTTACCCCCAAGGACCGAATGCAGCATGTCATCGCCCATGGCCACAGCACCCGTCGCGACGAGGTGGGACATCACGGCCCGCAACAGACGCCAGCTGCCCAGCGTCCCGGATCGCCCGCCATATACTTCGGCAATGCGGCGGATCATGCGCACATTAGAACTGAGCGCGGTAATGACGTCGGCAAACGCCAGGGGCACGAGCGCGGTGACAGTGGCAACCTGGCGGGCAGCCGCCTCGACTTCGCGGCGCGCGGCAAGGTCGAGAGGGGCAAGAAGCTCCGTTTCCGTCAGGGCCAGCAGCGCGGTGGCATCGAATTGTTCGTCCCGCCGCTCCGAAAGACGCTCGACATGCCACTTCAACTCGGGTCGCGTGGCATAGAGCGCTGAAAGGCTCTTGGAAAAATCGCGTGCCTTCGAAAGATCGTCGAGTGCCGCAGCTTCGGTCGCGCGGACATGCAGATGATCCATGCGCGCCAGTCGCGCGAAGGCAGACAGTTCCTTTACCACGATAGCGAGCGCGACGAGCAGGAATGCCGCGATGAGGGCGGCGACACCATAGCCGAGCCAGGGCGTGCTGGTGACAAGGCCGATGACGAAATTCCAGGCGGCGGTGGAGATGACAACACCGATCAGCGCAGCAAGCAGGGACCAGAACCATCGGGCCAGACGCGAGGGCTTGCGGCTCGCCAGGACGGCGGCCGAGCGCATTGCGTTCCCGCGTGTCCCATACCCTGGCTCGTGCTCGGGCACTGGCGGGGCCGCATCGGGACCCGGAATGGTGTCCTCGTTGCCATATTCGATCAAAACGGGTCCGCGTGCGCGTGGTTCCGTCTGTTTCGAAGGGGTATCGCTCATGCCGTATCCTGCCTGTGAACCTGAGGTTTCTGCCAGATCATCAAAACTTCGGGCAAGGCTTCGTCATTGCCGCTGCCATCGCCATAGGCGGCCGTTGAAAACCCTTCGGCGGCGTAAAAACGTCGCGCCGTGTTGCTCTCTACTGGTGTCCAGAGCGCGAGCAGCGTGCGGGTCGCCTTTGCCTCTGACAACAGGGCGCGGCCATGTCCACGGCGGCGCGCGCGTGCATGGACATAGAGAGCATGGATCAGATCGCCTTCGCGCGCGATAAAGGCGCAAGGGCCATCGTCGTCGCAGATCAGGCGGACGGAGCCGCGCAGTACCAGCCGGACCAGCAAAAGCACATCCATCCCCCGATGGCGGACCTGCGGCATCCAATCGGTGTCACGGGTAAAGCTCCACAGGATGCGGGCAAGCGCGGGCACATTGTATAGGCGCGCGGGCCGTGGCACGACGTCGCGCCGGGTACGATCCGTGGCAGCGGCGAAGGGACGCAACGCGCGCGCGATCACAACCTGTCCCCGATCAGGAATTGGGCGGCACGGTCCAGGCGAATGTGTGGCGGCCCTTCGCCGGGCTTCAACGATATATCGGCAGGTGCAAAGGACATGATGGAATAATCCTCGTCCAGCCACTGATCGCCGGACAAATGTCCGCGCGTTATGCGGCTGGGATCCTCCGGCAAGGCGCCGGGATACATGGCAGCCTGCTTCCCGGTGTCCAGCAGACGGCCACGAACCGCCTGCAGGGCGGCACCTTCATGCCGGATTGTCTCCTCGACTGTGGCGCGTAGCGACGCGATGGACATGGCCTGCGTTCTGGCACCGGCAAAATCGGCACGTGAGATCGCATTGCTGACCAGGGCTTCCATGATTGCGGTCAGGCGCGCGTGCTGAGTGTGATGCAGATGATCTGCCTTGGTGGCCGCGAACAGGATCTTTTCAACGCGTTTACCCAGCAGCAGACGTGACGCCCAGGCGTTGCGGCCGGGGCGGAAGGCCGACAGGATCCCCTCCAGCCCCCTGTTGAGGTCATCGACGGCTGCGGGTCCCGCATGAATTGCCGAAAGCGCATCGACCAGGACGACCTGACGGTCGATCCGCGCAAAGTGTTGCTGAAAGAACGGCTTCACGACGCGGAATTTATAGGCCTCGTACCGACGCTCCATCTCTCGCCACAGGCTTTTGCGCGGCGCGCTGTCCTGTGGCGGCAGCGGTGCGAAGGTCAGCACGGGCGAGCCCTCCATTTCACCGGGCAGCAGGAACCGACCCGGGGTCACATCGGACATGCCTTCAAGCCGCGCCTGACGCAAGTAGGCCGTATAGCTGCGGGCAAGCGCCTGGGCGTCTGGTTCCTGCCAGGTCCCGGTGGCGGCAGCAGCCCGCGCAGCATCGAGAAAGTCGGAGCCGTAGGAGCGCGCGTCCATGCGCGCCAGAACTTCGCGGGACCACTCAGCGTAGGTCTTGTCCATCAGGGGCAGATCCAGCAGCCATTCGCCGGGATAGTCGATGATGTCCAGGTGCACGGTGCGCGGCCCGGACAGACCGGCGATCAGACCCGCAGGACGCACGCGAAATGACAGGCGCAATTCGGAAATGGTGCGCGTGCTTTCCGGCCAGTGTGGCGCAGGACCGGTCAGCGCGGCGAGGTGAGCCTCATAGTCGAAACGGGGCAGGGTGTCGTCAGGTTGGGGTTGCAGGTAGGCGGCAAGGATGCGGTTGTCAGCCTCTGCCAGCAACTGCGGCATTCTTGAACGGTTCAACAGGTTGGCGACAAGAGAGGTAATGAACACGGTCTTGCCGGCACGTGCCATACCCGTCACGCCCAGGCGAATGACCGGTTCAAAGAACGTCTCGGATAACGTGTCACCAACAGTTTCAATCTGTCGTGTTATGCCATCGGTCAGCGAGGTAATGCCAAATGCCAAACGTGTTGCCCTGCCAGTCTGTTGGGTTTTTACATAGATAGACGGGGTGCGCGCGGTTTCCAAGGTTGCGTGGCTGTGCAGGAAGGCATTGCCCGTGTCGCGCGGATTAAGTATTTGCCGGACATGCCCAGATACGCCTTGAAAATCGAATATAACGGAGCGCCCTTCGCCGGTTGGCAGAAGCAGGCCGAGTTGCCCTCAGTCCAGAGGGCAATCGAGACCGCTCTGGACCGGTTGGAGGCAGGCGAGCACCAGATCGCGGCGGCGGGGCGAACGGACGCCGGAGTGCATGCCCTTGGTCAGGTGGCTCATTGCGACACGACGCGCGAATGGACGCCCTTCCGTCTGCAAGAGGCCGTCAACTTTCACCTCAAGCCACATCCGATTGCGCTGGTCGATGTCGCCCCGGTCGCACCGGACTGGCACGCGCGCTTTTCAGCGCAGGAGCGTCATTACATGTTTCGCATCGTCATGCGCCGCCCCCCGGTGACGCATGAGGCCGGGTTGGTTTGGCAGGTCAAAAGGCCATTGGATATCGAACGGATGCGTGCCGGGGCGGCCCGACTGATTGGGCACCACGATTTCACGACGTTTCGCAGCACGATATGCCAGGCGAAAAGCCCATGTAAAACGCTGGATGAAATTCGGATCGAGGAGTTCGACGGCGCGTCCGGACCGGAGATGCGCCTTTATGTGCGCGCCCGCAGCTTTCTGCACAACCAGGTTCGATCGATTGTCGGCACGCTTGAAAAGGTCGGCGTCGGGGCATGGGACCCCGAGGACGTCTCGAGGGCACTGGAGGCGCGGGATCGGGCGGCGTGCGGACCGGTCAGTCCGCCGCACGGGTTGTACCTCGAAAGTGTCCGGTATCCCGAAGATCCGTTTGCCGGGATCTCCGGGGAATAAGGCGCTCCGTCTCCTGCCTGCTGTCTGTCGCCAATCGCGTTCTGCAAGATGACAGACCTTTGGCTGGCCGTCATCTTGCTTGATACGCTCACGTCAGAGGCATTTGCTGCCCTTCGACAGCAAGCTCTGCCCGCGCGAGGTGGAGATCAGGTCCCGTACGCGATTTCCGCCGGTCGCATCACGTCTGCCGCCGCCGAGACAAGGGCGGCTGCGATGCTGTCGCAGTCAGCAAGTGTCAGGCGGGCAGGCAACCGGCAGTCGCAGGCGCGCATCAACATCGCACGCGTCTTCGGCAGCTCCGGCAGGTTTTCGATGAATTGCCAGTTCCAGAAGGCACGAGCATTGTCGGTCGACATGCCAAAGACCTGAACCTTGATCCCATAGCTGGCTGCGGCGGCCTGAAAGGCGAGGGTTTCCTCGTCGCTCATACCGATCAGGTTGAATTGCAGGCTGTCAGGCGCGCGTTCCTCGGGCGCAAGTTTCGCGGGAACGTCGATCCAGGGACTTTGCGAGATGCACGCAGCCGTGTGGTCGTGGTTGCGACGGCCATCGCTGATGCGGCGGGCGACCTCGGGCAGCTGGGCGCGTGCAATGGTGGCAGACATGTTCGACAGGCGCAGATTGTAGAGTGGCAATTGGTTCTGCCAGCGCTGCAGGGCCGTCACAAGTTCGTCAGAGTTTTCGCCTCGGCGGGCCTGGTGCTTTTTCCACATGTGTTCATAGGCGCCCGACATGATGATTGCGCGGGCCACCAGGTCGGCGTCGTCAGTGACCATGATCCCGCCTTCGCCGGAATTGATCATCTTGTAGCTTTGAAACGAGAAACAGCCGATCCGCCCGATCGTGCCGATATTCCGGCCTGCCCAGGTGGTGCCGAGGGAATGTGCGGCGTCTTCGATGACCGGAATGTCGCGCGCGTCACAAAGCGCCATGATTGCGTCCATGTCAGAGGTATGGCCGCGCATATGAGAGATTATGACCGCCTGAACATCGTCGAGGCGCATCGTGAAATCATCGATATCGATCCGGTAATTATCGCCGACTTCGCAGAGCACTGGAATGCAATCGGCATGTACGATCGCGGAAGGAACTGCCGCAAAGGTAAAGCCGGGGATCATCACGCGCGCGCCGCGCGGCAGGTTCAGTGCCTTGAGCGACAGGAAAAGTGCAGCGGAGCAGGAGGAAACAGCCAGCGCGAAACGGCTGCCCATCATCTCGGCGAATTCGGTTTCCAGCAGGGTAACGGGCGCGTTTTCAGGAGCCGTGTAACGAAACAGGTCGCCGGAGGTCAGCAGCCGCTCGATCTCGGCGCGGGCGGCTTCTGGGATCGGTTCGGCGTCATAGACGTTCGGCGGCAGGGACATTATGTTCGGCTTTCCTGAAGGTGGTATTCGGGAAAGTTAAACGAAACCCGCCGGGATGCAAAATGAAATCTGTGTAACGGCGCGGAAAGGCTGCGCGCCGCTTGTCACCGATTTTGTGCTGTTCGGGCGGGATAGACCCGATCCCGTGTGCGAGGTCAGAGGCCGAGGCGGTCGCGGATGGCAAACCATGTCATCGCGAGAACCAGCAGCGGTGAACGCATGGCCGGGCCCCCTGGAAAGGGCGGTGCTGGCATTTTCGACATGGTGTCGAAACCCGCGGCCTGACCTTGGATGGCGAGGGCCATCAATTGCCCGGCATGTGTCGCCGTGCCGAGGCCATGCCCCGAATATCCCGAAGCTGTGAGGATATTGGGCGAAAGCCGGGCAAGGAAGGGAGCACGCTTCATGGTGATGCCGAGAGTGCCGCCCCACGCATAGTCTATCGCGACATCCTTGAGGTGCGGAAATATCTGCGTCATGGGCGCGCGCACCTTGGCGGCGATATCGTCAGGAAAACGGTATCCATAACTTTCGCCGCCGCCGAACAGCAGACGATGGTCTGGGGTCAGGCGGAAGTAGTTGACCACGAACTTGCTGTCCGCAACTGCAACGTCGCGTGTCAGCACCCGGTCGACGTCGTCGCCAAGAGGCTCGGTGACCGCAATGAAATTGTTGATCGGCATGACCCGGCGCGAGGGTTCCCTGTGCAGCCGCGTCATGTAGCCGTTCCCGGCAAGGATGACATGATCCGCCACTACCCTGCCCTGGGCAGTGTGCAACGTGGCAGGCTGACCCTCATCCAGGGAAAGAACTTCGGATGCCTCGCAGATCCGCACACCTGCTGCGGTAGCAGCGCGGGCGAGGCCGAGCGCGAACCTGAGGGGATGCAGATGCGCTGCGCCGTGATCAAGGATGCCGCCAGCATAGGCGGGTGACGGGCAAAGTGCATGCGACGCGGCGGCGTCCAGACGTTCCATCTGGGTATAGCCATACCGGTCCTGCAACAGATCGGCGTAGTCGTGCAGGTGCTTGGCATCACCGGCGGAACAGCCGACCCAGGCAACGCCGGGCTTCAGATCCGCATCGATATCATGGTCGCGGATCAGGGATTTGACGAGGTTCTTCGCATCTTCGCCCAGCTGCCAGAGCGTGCCCGCATCCTCCGCGCCGAGCCATTTTTCGAGGTCGTCCTGATATGGACGTTGCCCCGATCCAAGCTGGCCCCCGTTGCGACCCGAGGCCCCGAAACCGACGCGCTGTGCTTCGAGAAGAATAACCGAAAGCCCGGCCTGGGCGGCATGGAGCGCGGCGGAGAGGCCGGTATACCCCCCGCCGACGATTGCGACATCCGCGCGCGCATCGCCTTCGAGCGGTGGAAAGGGGGGCAGCAGCGTCGCCGTTGCCGCGTACCAGCTGGGTGGGTAGGCACCTGTGGCATCGTTGGCATAAAGGAGTTTCATTGTCGGCCTCCGGTTGCTGGCCGCCTTCACGGGCGGCGACTTCGGCAAAAGTATCGGTGACGGAATTCTGAGGGCGGTGCGCGCAGGATGGCAAATGGGCCATCCCGCGGCCGCTCAAATCTGGCGTGGCTCAGGCATTCAGCAGCAGGTGCTCGCGCTCCCACGGTGAAATCACGTTGAGGAATTCTTCGTACTCCGTGCGCTTCACGATCGAGTAGACGCGCAGGAATTCGGGTCCCAGCACCTCGCCCAGGGCTGTGGCACCATCCATCACGTCGAGGGCTTCGCCAAGTGTGCGGGGGAAGTCTCCCTCTCCCTCGTAGGCATCGCCGCGAAATTGTTTCTCGGCCCGCTCCTCGTTCATCAGACCAAGATAACCCGCGGCGAGCGAGGCGGCGATGCCGAGGTAGGGGTTGCAATCCATCCCGGCGACGCGGTTTTCGACGCGCCGGGCCTCCGGTGCGGAAATCGGGACGCGGATGCCGGTTGTGCGGTTGTCACGCCCCCATTCCAGGTTGATCGGTGCTGCGTGATCCTTGACGTAGCGGCGGTAGGAATTGACGTAGGGTGCTAGCAGGGGGATCGCCTCGGGCAGATGTTTCTGCAAGCCACCGATGAAGGTGTAGAACGCATCCGTTTCGCCGCCTGCGGGGCCGGTAAAGATGTTCTTGCCGGTTTCGATGTCCATCACCGAGTGGTGGATGTGCATGGCCGAGCCGGGTTCGCCCGCGATGGGTTTCGCCATGAAGGTGGCAAAGCAATCGTGGCGCAGCGCAGCTTCGCGGATCAGTCGCTTGAAATAGAAAACCTCGTCCGCGAGTTTCACCGGGTTGCCGTGGCGCAGGTTGATTTCCAGCTGGCCGGCGCCGCCTTCCTGGGTGATGCCGTCGATCTCGAACCCCTGGGCCTCGGCAAAGTCGTAGATGTCGTCGATGACGGGGCCGAATTCGTCGACCGCCGTCATGGAATAGGCCTGTCGGGCGGCGGCGGGGCGACCCGAGCGGCCCATCATCGGCTCGATCGGCTTGGCCGGGTCGATGTTGCGCGCGACGAGGTAGAATTCCATTTCGGGGGCAACCACGGGCTTCCAGCCTTGGGCGGCGTAGAGGTCGCAGACCCGTTTCAGGACGTTGCGTGGGCTGAAGGGGATCGGGCGGTCCTTGCGATCATAGGCGTCGTGAATGATCTGCAGGGTCCAGTCGCCGGTCCAGGGGGCGGCCGTCGCGGTAGAGTAATCAGGCTTGAGGATCATGTCCGGTTCGGTGAAGCCTTCGGCCCCCGCGGCATCGGACCAGTCGCCGGTGATCGTCTGGAAGAAGATAGAGTTGGGCAGATGAAAGTATTTCTGCCGGGTGAACTTGGTGGCCGGCACGGCCTTGCCACGCGCGATGCCGGGCAGGTCCGAGATAATGCACTCGACCTCGTCCAGGCGGCGGTTCTCCAGGTATTCCTGGGCGCTTTGCGGGATTTGTGTGGTCCAGTCGTCAGTCATTTTGCTGTACCTTTGAATAGGGCGGCCATGCGATCGGCCTCGGCCTGAGCCGTTGTAGGGGTGTCGACGGCGCGGGTAGCGGCCTCGATCAGATCGGGCGGCACGACGCCGGGCGCGCGGGTCGCGAGCAGAGAGGCGACGACCGGAGCGGTGAATTCGGGATGCGCCTGTACGGTGTAGATCTGGTCGCCGTACAGCAACGCCGCGTTTTCGCAGAACGGAGACGAGGCAACGACGCGCGCGCCCTGCGGCACCTGTGTCACCTGATCCTGATGCCAGGCATTCAGCGTGGCTTCGCCCAACTCTCCACTATAGCGGGTCGACCCGACGGACCAGCCACCGGAAAACTTTTCGACTTTCCCGCCGAGCGCCTTTGCAATGATCTGGTGCCCGAAACAGACCCCGACCATCGGGCGCCCGGTGTCGCGGATGGCACGGATCAGATCCTCGAGCGGGGGGATCCAGTCGTGGTCCTCATAGGCGCCATGGCGCGAGCCGGTGATCAGCCAGCCGTCACAGGCCAGCGGCCCGTCGGGAAAGATCCCGTCGACCACCGCGTAGGTTTCGAAGGTGAAACCATGCCCGTCCAGAAGCTGGGCAAACAGTTTCGGATAGTCACCGATCGTGGCGCGCAGGTCGTCTGGCGCATGGCCGGTCTGGAGGATGCCGATTTTCATGAAACACCGATGCTTGTCTTGCGGAGGGTAGTGGAGCGGAAGAGGGGCGGCAAGGGGCGCGCCTCGCGCTGCGTGCCATTTGGCGGCGCGACCATCGCGCCGTGCGACGGTTGCGCCGATCCGTCTCAGACCGTTTCGAGGTAGACCATCCAGTGTTCTTCGGGCGGCAGTTCGGCCAGGCGGCGGACCTCCTGACGTTTCGTCATCGTCAGGTTCTGGATCAGGTCCGGCGTAAAGATACGCGCCATCAGGGGATCGGTTTCAAAGCGATCTATGGCAGAGGCCCAGTCAGGCATGATACCGGGCAGATCCAGTTCGTAGGCGTTGCCGGTGATCGGTTCGGGGGGCACCATGGCGTCTTCGATCCCGGCGAGGGCCGACCCGAGAATGGCCGAGAGCGTCAGGTACGGGTTGATGTCGCCACAGGCGACGCGGTGTTCGATGCGCCGCGCCTTGTGGGGGCCCGAAGGGATGCGAATGGCGGCTGTTCGGTTTTCGTAGGCCCAGCAGGCGCCAGTCGGCGCATGGGCACCGGGGGCAAAACGGGCGTAGGAATTGCCGTGAGGCGCCCAGAGCAGGGTGCCGCCGGGCATCCCTGCGATGCAGCCGGCCACGGCGTGACGCAACAGGTCTGTGCCCCTTGGGCCGCCGTCGTCGAAGACGTTGTTGCCATCCTCGTCGAGCACGGAAAAGTGCACGTGCATGCCGTTCCCGGAATCGTTGGGAAAGGGCTTTGCCATGAAGGTCGCCGCCATATCGTGACGCCGCGCCATGCCGCGCACCAGGCTTTTGAACAGCCAGGCGTCGTCGGCGGCAGCCATGGCGTCGCGATGTGCGAGGTTGATTTCGAACTGCCCCAACCCTGCCTCGGAAGAGGCGGAATCGGCGGGGATGTCCATCGCGTCGCAGGCCTCGTAGAGGTCGGTCAGGAAGCTGTCGAAGGCATCGAGCTGGCGGATCGACAGAATGGCATTGCCAAACACGGGCCGCCCCGAGATCGGGTTCTGCGGCGCCGAGAGTTGATGGCCGGTATCGTCGACAAGGTAGAACTCCATCTCGACCGCCGCCTGCACGGTCCAGCCGCGCTCCGCATAGCGATCCAGAACGCGGCGCAGAGCGTGGCGCGGATCGCCCGCGAAGGGGCGGCCGTCGTCGTGGAACATCCACATCGGCACCAACGCCGAGGGGCTGTCGAGCCAGGGCATCGGCACCGGGCCATGCTCGGTCGGTTTCAGGACGCCGTCTTCGTCACCGGTTTCGAACACGAGGGGGGAATCTTCGATGTCGGCCCCCCAGATATCGACGTTGAGGACGGACAGCGGCATCCGCGACCCTTCGGTATCAAGCTTGGCGTAGGCGCTTTGGGGCACGCGCTTGCCGCGCATCTGGCCGTTCAGGTCAGCGGCGGCAACGCGGAAGGTGCGAAACTGGTCAAATTGCATAGGGGACTCTGTCTGCGCATGCCGATGGACCGGCACACTGGAAACCTTTTCGCAGCCCTGGCTTGGCGGGCGGCGGGACATCGTGTCAAACGCTCAGGACGCCCAGGGAGGGCGGGCCTGCCGATTGGCAGAGGATGGGGTGTCCGGTGAGAGATACGCCTGAGTCATACCCTATCTTAGCATGGCTGGCCGTGGGCGCAGCCTGCGTCTCGCGTTGGAGGGTAAATGGCGATTGAGGCGTCGATAGACGGCACCGTAGATCAGCACGACCGCCACCGTCAGCAGGATGAAATACATCGCCAGGATGGGATAGGGGATGAAGGGGTTGAAGGTCTTGTCGGCAAAGTAGTTTGCGTAATACAGCGCATCGCCCTTTTGCTGGCGCGCGGGGAACGAGCTGAAATAGACCAATGTCGTGGCGTGGAACAGAAAGATGGCCTCGTTCGTGTAGGCGGGCCAGCCGAGGCGCAGCATGGTCGGAAAGGTGATGTGGCGAAACTTTTTCCAGCCGGAAAACCCATAGGCATCAGCGGCCTCCAGGTCACCCTTCGGGACCGACCGCAGCGCCCCGTAAAAGATTTCGCCCGCGTAGGCCGTGGTGTTGAGGAACAGCACGATCAGCGCCCCCGCCCAGGCGCGGGTCAGCCAGCTGGTGTCGGCGGTCAGGGTGACCAGCCCGAGGTTCAGCGACAGACCTTCGCGCGGCAATAGCGTGAAAGCCTCGTAGAAAAAGAAGAACTGGATGAACAGCGGTGAGCCGCGAAAGAAAAAGATGAACCAGTCCGCAGGTTTGCGGATGAAACGGTTTGAGACGTTGCGCGCGCAGGCCAGGGCGATCGACGCAAAAAAGCCGAGGAACAACGCCGCAATGCCGAAATAGAGGTTCCACACCATCCCCGATCCGATGAGCACGAACTGGTCGCACAGGGTAAAATCGCTGCGTGGCAACAGGCGTTCGCCCAGACCGATGGAGCGCAGACCATAGGTCTGGATGACGTCGATGCAGCTCATCCGTGGACCCCGATCATGATTTTGCCTGCGTCATGCCGGCCAGCGTCGCCTGCCCGCGCGAGAGGCGCTGGCCGAGGCGTTCGAACGCGATTTCCGACAGTTTTGTCATGCCCAGGTAGAACACCAACAGCGCCATGAAATACCAAAGACGCCAGTCGCCGTGCGGATAGGCATAGGCGGTGGTCTTCATCCCGCCCAGTTCGCGGGCCCAGTACACGATATCTGTTATGCCCAGCAGGAACAGCAGCGGCGTTGCCTTGATAAGCACCATCCACAGGTTCGACAGGCCGGGCAGGGCATAGACCCACATCTGCGGCACCAGAATGCGCCAGGTGATCTGGCGGCGGGACAGGCCATAAGCCTCGGCCGTTTCAAGCTGGGCCTTGGGCACCGCATTCATTGCGCCGGACAGCACAAAGGCGGCAAAGGCCCCGAAAACAAAGGCGTAGGCGGCGATGGCCAGCGCAATCGCATAAAGGTCATGCACCAGGGGCGCAGCGCCCGATTGCGGCAGCTTTGCTGCCGCGCAGACCACGAAATCGTTGCCTTGGCGGATCGGCATGTCCCAATCGGGGCATTTGACCTTGTGACGCAGATATTCGAGGCCCTGGTCAAGGGCGAGGGGCACGAACAGGAAGAAGGCGATGTCGGGGACGCCGCGCACGATCGATGTATAGCCGACCCCGATCCAGCGCAGCGGAGCCAGATGCGACCGGCGTGCCAGCGCCCCGCAAAATCCGACGGCAAGCGCAATGGGGGCCGTGACGGCAAGCAGGGCGATGACGACCAGAAAGCTTTGGTAGAACATGACCTGCTTGGCCGTCGTCAGATAGCAGGCCATCCACGGCAAGGTATCGAGCAGGGCAGGGTCGGCGCAGAAGTCAAACATCGGGGCCCTCGGCGCGCAAAATGGGGGGGACGCTGGGCAGGCGCGGCCCGACAGGGCGCCCGCGGTGCTGCGGCGCTTGCAGCCTGCGTCCAGACGGACGCACGAGACAGGAACGGCACGCCAATGATTGCAGGCTGCGATACCCGTACCAGTGCCCGTGCCCGGCAATCCCGCCAAATGCGGCGGGCGCGGCCAAACGGGCCGAGTGGGCCGTCCGGGGGGCGGCTCTTTTATGAACTGGGGTGCGGGTCATTCGCTATTGGGATGCAGGGCCCGAAGGCCCTGCAAGGTTTCCCTCAGTAGGTCGAGGTTTCGTCGCCGAAATACTTCTTGAGCAGGGTATTCAGCGTTCCATCTTCCTTCATCGCGGTGATTGCGGTGTCGAACTTGGCTTTCAGCTCGGTGTCGCTTTCGCGCAGACCCATACCGATGCCGCCGCCCAGCGGGACCGGATCACCCACGACGACCAGCGAACCGTCGTCGGTGTAGGGAAGCAGGAAATCCTTGTCAGCAAAAACCGCATCGGCTTCGCCGTTCTTGACGGCCGCGATGGTTTCGTCGCCGGTCGCGAATTCCAGCAGGGTGGCGCCGGTTTCTGCAACGTGACCCGCCTGGATGGTGCCGGTTTGAGCCGCCACGACGGCGCCTTCGAGGTCGATATCACCTTCGGGCGCGAGGTAGATCGAGTCGGTCGGCGGATAGTAATCCTGGGTGAAGTCGATGACTTCGTCGCGCTCGTCGGTGATCGACATGCCCGCCATGATGGTGTCGTAGTTGCCGGAAACCAGGTTGGGGATGATCGAATCCCAATCATTGGTGACCCAGGTGCAGGTCAGTTCGGCGCGGGTGCAGAGCTCATCGCCAAGCTCGCGTTCGAAACCGGCGACTTCACCGTTGTCGTCGATGAAGTTGTACGGAGGGTATGCGCCCTCGGTGCCCATGCGGATGGTGTCCTGCGCCAGCGCGCCGCCGGCGGTCAGCGCCAGAAGGGCAGTGCTGAGGATGAGTTTGTTCATGAAATTTCTCCCGTTTCTTCAGTTTGGGCGGGTTGATCCCACCCGGATTGGCCCCCGTTTCGGAGGGCGAAAGGTTGTCAGGCAGTTTGCGTCGCGCTGAGAAATTGTTGCAGGCGCTCGGTCTTGGGGTTGCCGAAAATCTCGGACGGGGGGCCTTCCTCTATCAGGTTCCCCTGATGCAGAAAGACCACCTTGTCCGACACGTCCGCGGCAAGGCGCATGTCGTGGGTGACCAGCAGCATGGTGCGACCTTCGGCTGCCAGGGCCTTGATTACCTTGACGACTTCCTGCTCAAGCTCCGGATCCAGTGCCGAGGTCGGTTCGTCGAAAAGCAGGGCCTCGGGTTCCATGCAGAGGGCACGGGCGATGGCGGCGCGTTGCTGTTGACCCCCCGAAAGCTGGGCAGGCCAGGCATCGGCCTTGTCCGCGATGCCGACCTTGTCCAGATAGGCGCGGGCCTTGGGTTCGACCTCGGCACGGTCACGGCCCAGCACGGTCAGAGGGGCCTCCATCACGTTTTGCAGGATGGTCATGTGCGACCACAGGTTGAACTGCTGAAACACCATCGACAGGTTCGTGCGGATGCGCAGCACCTGGCGGGCGTTGCCCGGACGGCGCATTCCGCCATGGCCCTTCCAATGGACGGCTTCCCCCTTGAACAGGATTTCACCCTGCTGACTGTCTTCCAGAAGGTTGGCACAGCGCAGCAAGGTGGATTTGCCCGACCCCGACGAACCGATGAGGGAAATCACATCGCCACGCTGGGCACGCAGGGACACACCCTTGAGGACTTCCAGGGCGCCGTAGGCTTTGTGCAGATCGCGGATCTCTAGGACTGATGGGGTCTGGCTCACGTCAGGGTGCATTTCCGGTTTTGCTTTCGCGAGAGTAGGGCGCAGAATCGGGCGGAAATCAACAGCTTCGCGACCGCTTTGCAATCTGACTTGACGTTAGCGGGCCGTCGGTGGGACCGGCGGCAGAGGAATGGCGAAATATTCGGCGTCGGGGATCGCCACCAGCCGTTGAAACCCGATCAATGTGCGTTCGGCGGGCGAAAGCACGGAAATCGCGGCAGAAAGTGCCGTTCGCAGCGGCGCGGGATCGCGCCCGAGGGCCGTGATCAGGGGCAGGGCGGGCGTGGGCTGCGTACGGGCGATCACCCGCAGGGACCCGGCGAAGGGCTCGAAAGCCTCAAGCAGGTGCCATGTCAGCCGATCAAGCGCGGCCGCGTCGGCACCCCCGTCCGCCACGGCACGGGCCGAGGCGGCGTGACTGCCCGTCGGCAGCAGTGGGCCGAGGGGGATGTCATGCAGCGCGGCATGGGCGGCAAGCGCGGCCCAGCCCGATTGCGAGCCGGCCTCGTTATAAGCGAAACGCAGGCCAGCCAGGTCGGCAAAGCTGCGCGCAGGGGCATCGCGGTGCACCACGATCAGGCTGTGATACTGGCCGGGCGGCAAGCCGGGAAGGCCGGGGTCGGGCGTGCCGATCAGGGTGACGCGATCCTTGAGGCGTGAGCGAAAAGGCAGGCCGCAGGTTTGCGCAATCAGCAGGTCAGGGTTCTGCCAGGTGTGCCAAAGGTCACTGTCGCGCGTCACCTTGGCGGGACCATAGCCCAGGGCGTTACGGGTTGCCTGCCACAGCCGATCATAGACGGGCGCGGTTTCGGGACGATCGTACATCTGAAAAGAGACAATCATTCCAGTATGTTGTACCTTTTCTGCGGGGCTGGTACGGGGGCAGATGGCGGGATCATGTCACAGGGGCGCGGCGCCGCAGGTTCACGGTGCGGTGCCCTGCGCGGTCTGGCGGGCGCGCGCGCTGTCGGGGTCCGAGATGCCCAGCAGGTTGCTGACAAGACGCAGCACCGCGTCTTCTTCGGCCTCGCGTTCGCCGTCGACCAGAACGACCTTCCACAGTTCCTCGACCACGGCCAGGCGGTTTTCGTAGGGAATGGCCTCCTTGATCGCGCGGGTAAAGCGCACGGTGTCGGGGGCCTGGGTTTCAAGCGTTTCGGCATCTTGCAGCAGCGCCTCGCATTCCGGCACGGACAGGGCATAGCGCTGCGACAAGATGCGCGCGATCATCGCCCGCTCGGCCTTGTCATAGATGCCATCCGATCGCGCCACGCGCACCAGAAGGGCAGAAAGCGCCAGCCGGGCATCCCCGTCGTCAAGGGGATCGGGCTGTGGCGCGATGAGGCGGTTGAGGAAATCTGCAAACATGTAAAAGTATATAGGCGGCGCACGCCGCGCCGCCAATGCAGAAGATACGTCAGCCGTTCACGTATTTGCGCCTGACCGGTTTTGCGCCTGACCGATCAGGACCGTGAAATCGTGCCGTGTAACAGGCCGCCAAGCCGTGAAATGTGCGCGTGATCCCCGAATGTTCGATTGGGTCAGTATTTCGAGGGAACGTAAAGGTCGGGTGGCAGGACCGCGCGTTCGTAATCGCCGTTATAGACGCGGCTGGGCAAGACGACCTCTTCGTGAGGGACATCGGCATAGGGGAACAGCGTCAGCAGGTGGTCCATGCAATTCAGGCGCGCGCGCTTCTTGTCGTTGCCGGGAACGATGTACCACGGTGCCTCTTCGATGTTGGTGCGCGCAAACATCTCTTCCTTGGCCTTCGTATAATCCTCCCAGCGGACGCGGCTTTGCAGGTCCATCGGAGAGAGTTTCCATTGCTTCAGGGGGTCGTGTATGCGCATCAGAAAGCGCATCTGCTGTTCCTCGTCCGTGATCGAGAACCAGTATTTCACCACCCGGATACCGGAACGCACGAGCATCCGTTCAAACTCGGGAACGTCGTCAAAGAACTGATTTACCTGAGAGTCGGTGGCAAAGCCCATCACCCGTTCCACCCCGGCGCGGTTGTACCATGAGCGGTCGAACAAGACGATCTCGCCCCCGGCGGGCAGGTGCGGCACATAGCGTTGGAAATACCACTGGGTTTTTTCGCGGTCCGAGGGCGCGGGCAGGGCGACGGTGCGCACGACGCGGGGATTAAGCCGCTGCGCAATGCGCTTGATCACGCCGCCCTTGCCGGCACTGTCGCGCCCCTCGAAGATCACCACGACCTTTTCGCGATGATGCACGACCCAATCCTGAAGCTTGATCAGTTCGGCCTGCAAGCGCAGGAGATTGCGAAAGTAATCCGCGCTTGGCAGCGATGGCGGATGGGCCTTGTTGTAGATCTCGCGGATCTTCATCGACAGGATGGCATCTTCCAGCTCGATCTCGAAGTCCTCGTCCAGGGTATCGCGCAGCTCGGCCTCGAGCCAGTCTTCGGAGGGGGCGTAATCGTCGTCGGGCATGAAGGCTCCTTCGGGTTGGCAAGGGCGTGCAAAAGCGGGCGCGCGCGGCGGCGCGCAACACGTCGGATCCGGTGTATCGCATCGGCATGTAACGGTTTTATGCCAGCCTAGACTGACAGGGGGCGGGAGTGGAAGCCATGCAGTTTCGTCAAACCCGTCATGTTGTCACCTAAAATTTCAATAATCACCTTTCGGGCGCATCTTTGTTGCGTTAGGCCCGCCGAACCCGGCGGCCGGGCCTGCCAGAGCGCCTTTTTACCCCGTGCGCCAGCCCCCTGACCGCAGCCGAAATCAACCGGACGAATAACATGACACAGACCTCTCAGACCGCCGCGATGCCGGCGGCAGCCACGACGCCATTGAACAAGCCCAGCCGCGTGCTGCTGGCCAGTTTGATTGGCACCACCATTGAATTCTTTGACTTTTACGTCTACGCGACCGCCGCCGTTCTGGTGTTTCCCAGCCTGTTCTTTCCGGGAGAGGACGCCACCACGGCGCTGCTGGCAAGTTTCGCGACCTTTTCCATTGCCTTTTTCGCGCGACCGCTGGGTGCCGTGGTCTTTGGCCACTTCGGCGACCGGGTCGGGCGCAAGGTGACGCTGGTCGCGGCGTTGCTGACGATGGGCATTTCCACCGTCGTCATCGGGTTGCTGCCGACCTATGCCAGTATCGGCGTGGCGGCCCCGGCGCTGTTGGCGTTGTGCCGTTTTGGCCAGGGCTTTGGCCTGGGGGGCGAATGGGGCGGCGCGGTGTTGATCGCGACGGAAAACGCCCCCGAGGGCAAGAAGAGCTGGTACGGCATGTTCCCGCAACTGGGCGCGCCGCTGGGCCTGTTCCTGTCGTCGGGGTTGTTCACCCTGCTGCTGACGTTCATGAGCCGCGACGACCTGCTGGCCTGGGGATGGCGTATCCCGTTCCTGGGGTCGATCCTGTTGATCGTGATCGGCCTTTGGGTACGTCTGTCGCTGGCGGAAACGACCGCGTTCCAGAAGGCCATCGACAAGGAAGAGCGCGTTTCGGTGCCGTTTGTCGAAGTTTTCCGCACCCACAAGCGCAGCCTGTTCTTGGGCACGTTCGTGGCGTTGGCGACCTTTGTGCTGTTCTACATTGGGTCGGCTTACCTGTTGAGCTACAACGTAAAAGTGCTTGAGATGTCGCTGACCGAGGCGCTGCATGTACAGCTGTGGGGCGCGGTCGTCTTTGGCGTGTTCATCCCGCTGGCGGGCAAGCTGGCAGACCGGATCAGCCGCTATACGCTGCTGGTCTGGGTGACCATCGGAATTGGCGCATTTTCCTTTGCGCTGGACCCGCTGTTGTCGGGCAGCCTGGCGGGCGTCTATGGTTTTGTCACCGTGGGGATGATGCTGATGGGGATCACCTATGGCGTGATCGGCGCGGCGCTGGCGGCCCCGTTCCCGACGGCAGTGCGCTATACCGGATCGTCGCTGGCGTTCAACTTTGCCGGGATCGTCGGCGCGTCGCTGGCGCCTTATATCGCGACCTACCTGCAAGCGAGCTATGGCATGGCCTACGTGGGATACTACATGTTGATCGCCTCGGGGATCACGCTGCTGTGCGTGCTGGCGATGGGCCGCGACAAGGTCTGATACCTTGCGCCAGGCCGGATGCGAAAGGGCCGCCCGATGGGCGGCCCTTTTTGCATGTGAACGATGGGTAAACCCGGCGCGCCCCCCGTGTCGGTGTGCTGACCCGGCGCGGCCCCCCGCACACCAGTGTTAACAGGGAAAACCGGCCAAATCGCAACGTCGGTATCCGAACGGTATCGGTACGGTATCTGAGCGGTGTTTGGCAGCGGTGGTATGGCATGGTTAACGCACCGACCGCCGCGCACGGCGGGACGGGGCAGGGCGGGAGAGGCCCGCAAAGGCGGGGGCGAACATGCGGAATTTGCGGCAAGGCAGAAGTTGCGGCAGGGCGCAGAGTGGGGCGGGCCGCCGGCTGGTGCATCGCCCTGACAGTGACCGGTTGGGCGGGTGAGGGTGCCGAGCCGCCCGCCCGCCCGGCACCCTGCGCAGAATGTGGCAGTGTGAGGATCAGGCCGGAACAGAGCGTTCCGGCACGGACAGGTGGTAGAGGAAGGTGGATTGCCCGAAGTCGCGGCGCGCCTTGGCCTGCAATTGCATCGGCACGATGTCATCGAGGATGAGAGAGCCGAAACCGCGCGTTCCGGTGGTGGTGGGGGTCCCGGTCAGGCCGCCTTCGCGCCATTCGAGGTCATAGCCGGTGGGGCCGAGGCGGGACCACTGGACATTCAGACGCCCGCCGGGGGTCTTGAGTGCACCGTACTTGACGGAGTTGGTGGTCAGCTCGTGGATCGCCAGCGTCAGGATCTGTGCTTCGTTCGGGTTGAGGGCGATATCGGCCCCCACCAGGGTGATCTGGTCGCCGTCCAGTTCGAAGTAGTCGGACAATTGCCGCGAGACGATCTTTTCGATGGTCATGCGGTTCCAGTTGGTGCCGGTCAGGTAGGAATGCGTGCGTGACAGCGCCTGTACCCGGCCATCGAACTTGGTCAGGAAATCGGTCAGGTTGTCCGAGGTGCCGGCGGTGCGGCGCGCAATGACCGACACCAGCCCGAGGATATTGCCGACGCGATGCTGGAGTTCGGCTGCGATGGCATCTTTCAGCGTCTCGGCCTTGACCTGCTGGGTGATGTCCTGGGCGTTCTGGATCATGCAGAGCACGGTGCCATCGCTGTCCTTGACCGGCGTATGATGGCAGGTCCACCAGACCTCGCGCGTTTTTTCACGGCCATCGGCGTCGAGCACCGGGTGTCCGTCGGCGTCGACGACCGGCAGCGAGTAGGGCACCTTGACCAGCGTGTTCTCTTCGCCGTTCAGCGCCCGACGAAAGGCGTCTTGAAACCGTTCCAGCCGCTCTCCGGTTTCGGGGAAGGCGTCAAAGACGTATTGACCGACCAGATCGTCGAGGGTTCGTTCGACGGTGGCCAGATAACGCCCGGTCGCGGTAACAATGCGCATGTCCTGATCCAGCACAAGGCAAGGGGCAGGGAGGTTCTTGAAAAGCAGATCGTACTTCAAATCGTCCGTGGGTCGAATAACGGTCACCTTGTGACTGGCCCCGCAGGGCGCGGCCCCTCACTATAAGGGGTCTGACATTTACGAATGTTAACGGGTCAGGGGCGATGTGGCGACTGAAATTTCGCTGTCTGAGGAGTAACCTTGTGGACCCCATGGTCAGTACCCCATGGTGAGTGCAGGCAGGCGCATATCCCGCCGCAGGCGCGCGGGGCGGGGGCGGTCGCATGGGCCGCGGCACCGAACGGATTGGCGCGTGGCGGGCGGCGTTGGATGGCGGTATCGCTGGCGCGGATCAGGTAACGAAATTCATGATGGCCAGAACAATGACGATGAGACCGATGAGGTAGATGATCGAGTTCATGACAAATTTCCGTTTCGACTGAGCCTGTTTCGACGGGACCGTTGAAAGGCGGGATACTGGTATGCCCGTGATCCTGATGGGCGGTTGCGATAGCGGAGCGGTGATGCGCGAACCCAAGGGGGGGCAGGCGCATACATCGCGTTTGCTGCACATTATGTGGAGCGGGAGGCGACAAAAACCAAGAGTTGAGTTTATAACGCAACGTCTCTTGTCTGGGTTGCCGGGTGCGGTGCGGAGGAGAATTCAGAGAATTCAGGGGGAAGCGGTTTCGCGAACGACCGGGGCGCGGGACAGGTGCCAGATACAGCAGAACCGGCAATTGCGCAGGGAGGGACGCAGTGCCGGTTCTGGTGTGGGCCTGAAGGCCCGCAAATCTTTTGTCCGACCGCTCAGCGCCCGTCAGGGCAGGGCCGTGGGGGCCCGTGCGGTCTGTCGACCTTGATCAGAGCACGAAGCCGACGATTGCAAGGACGATGACAACCAGGCCGACGAGGTAGATGATCGAGTTCATAACTGCTCTCCTAAGTTTGCTTTGACGGGAGTGGGGGGCATCCCCGCTCTGTCGTTGTGTCAGTCATTCAACGAGGGTCGGGGCCGTTCAGTTCCACGCGTCCGTCACCAAAACGTGAAAAAGCCCCGACCAGCGGGTCGGGGCCTTGAGCTTCGGGACAGTTTTCGGCCCGCCGGGTCAGGAAAATCAGGCGATTGCCGGATCAGACCAGACGCGAGACATCCTTGGCGGCGCGCACGAAATCCTTGAACAGGGGGTGTGGGGCGAAGGGTTTCGATTTCAGTTCGGGGTGAAACTGAACGCCGATGAACCAGGGGTGGTCGTCTATCTCGACGATCTCGGGGAGTTTGCCATCGGGGGACATGCCCGAGAAGGTCAGCCCGCAGGTTTCCAGCTGCTCGCGATATTTCACGTCGACCTCATAGCGGTGACGGTGGCGTTCCTCGATCGCGGTGTTGCCATAGATCTCGGCCACCCTGGAGCCGTCTTTCAGTGTCGCGTCGTAGGACCCGAGGCGCATGGTGCCGCCCTTGTCATCGCCAACCTTGCGTTTGACGGCGTGGTTGCCCTGCACCCATTCCTTGAGGTGGTAGACGACGGGTTCAAAGCGTTTCTGCCCCGCCTCGTGGTCGAATTCCTCGGACCCTGCGGTTTCGATATGGGCAAGGTTGCGGGCGGCCTCGATCACCGCCATCTGCATGCCGAGGCAGATCCCGAGATAGGGGATCTTGCGGGTGCGGGCGAATTCGGCCGCCTTGATCTTGCCCTCGGTGCCGCGTTCGCCAAAACCGCCGGGAACCAGGATGGCATGGAAGCCTTCGAGGTGGTCCGCCGCATCCGCGTGATCGAAGATTTCGGCATCGACCCATTCGACATTGACCTTGATCCGGTTGGCCATGCCGCCGTGGATAAGCGCCTCCTTGATCGACTTGTACGCGTCTTCAAGCTGCGTGTACTTGCCGACGATGGCGATATTGACCGCCCCGTCGGTGTGATAGATGCGGTCCTGCACGTCCTGCCAGATGGTCAGGTCCGGCTTGGGCGCGGGGGAAATCTGGAAGGCATCCAGAACCGCCTGATCGAGGCCCTCGCGGTGATAGGCCAGCGGTGCCTCGTAGATCGACTTCAGGTCATAGGCGGCGACGACGGCCTCTTTGCGGACATTGCAGAAGAGCGCGATCTTTTCGCGTTCCTTTTCCGGGATCGGCTGTTCGGAACGGCAGACCAGGATATCGGGCGCGATGCCGATGCTCTGCAATTCCTTGACCGAGTGCTGGGTCGGCTTTGTCTTCAGCTCGCCGCTGGCCGCCAGGTAGGGCAGCAGCGTCAGGTGCATGAAGATGCATTCGCCGCGGGGGCGGTCGTGGGAAAACTGGCGGATCGCCTCAAAGAAGGGCAGGCCCTCGATGTCGCCGACGGTGCCGCCGATCTCGCAAAGCATGAAATCGACCTCGTCATCCCCGACGTGCAGGAAATCCTTGATCTCGTTGGTGACGTGGGGGACGACCTGGATGGTCTTGCCGAGGTAGTCGCCGCGGCGTTCCTTTTCCAGCACGTTGGAATAGACCCGGCCGGAGGAAATGGAATCGGTCATGCGGGCCGCGACGCCGGTGAAGCGTTCGTAATGGCCGAGGTCGAGATCGGTTTCCGCGCCATCGTCGGTGACGAAGACCTCGCCATGCTCAAAAGGCGACATCGTGCCCGGATCGACGTTGAGGTAGGGGTCGAGCTTGCGCAGGCGGACGGAAAAGCCGCGGGCCTGAAGCAGGGCGCCAAGGGCTGCGGATGCCAAGCCTTTACCCAGGGACGACACGACGCCGCCCGTGATGAAGATATACCGTGCCATGGATCAGGCTCCCGTGAGTGGTCGGCGCGAAAGCGCAAATAACAATGCCCAAAGCGGCCAATCAGGCCGCAGCATCACGGGATTTGACCGATAACAGATTCGGAGCGATCCGGCAATGGCTCCGCAAGATGCTGCCCTTGGGGGGTGGGCTTCCCTCAAGGTGTTGTAGGTATATGGTTTTGCCGGAAGGGCGGCCGAGCGCGCGCCCCGGATGGTGGAAGCAAGAGCAATGGCCGACGGCCCGGTGATCCGGGCCGTGCCTTTTCCGCTTGTGTCGGGACCGCTTAGTCGGCGGAGGGTGTCAGGTTGCCCGAGTCCGAGCTGCCCGCGGGGGGCGGCAGGAGAGAGCCGCTCTCGGGGGTGTCGACGGGGGCGGTTTCGCTGGGGGCGGGCACGCTGACCGGGCCGAGCCGGTCGAGAACCGATGCCCCGGAGGATTTTTCCGCCGCGATGATGGTCAGGGCCAGCGAGGTGCAGATGAACAGGCCCGCAACGATCCAGGTGAACTTGGCCAGCGCCGTTGCCGCCGCCCGACCCGAGATCGCGCCGCCACCGCCGCCGCCGCCCATGCCGAGGCCACCGCCTTCGGAGCGTTGCAGCAGGACCACGCCGATCAGCGCGAGCGCCAGGATCAGGTGGATGATGAGGACGACGTTTTCCATCTTGGACCTATACGAACTTGTGCGGCTGCTTGGCGCAGGATGGGCGGTTTCTAAGACAGCTTGGCACAGGTCGCAAGCCGAAAGGGCGCACAGCGGCGTCGCGTGACAGGCGCGCGGGCCTGAGGGCCGCCCGGTATGGCGCCCGAGATGGCAACGGCTGGTCGCAAAAAGACCGTGAAACCGGTCCGTGTCGGCCCGATTGCCCCGAGATTGTGGTTTCGCATGGTTGTGCCCTTCGATATACGGGCGCGGGTTTCCCTGCCATGTCACACCGCCACCGGCGGCGTTTTCAGGCGGGGCATGAGATACAGACCAATACCGACCAGAACCGAAAGGACCGGATATGGCCAATGTCGTCGTTGTCGGCGCCCAGTGGGGCGACGAGGGGAAAGGCAAGATCGTGGATTGGCTCAGCGAACGGGCTGATGTCATCGCGCGCTTTCAGGGCGGCCATAATGCGGGCCATACCCTTGTCATCGACGGCAAGGTGTACAAGCTGAACGCGCTGCCCTCAGGCGTCGTGCGCGGCGGCAAGCTGTCGGTGATCGGCAATGGCGTCGTGCTGGACCCCTGGCACCTGGTCAGCGAGATCGCCAAGATCCGCGAACAGGGCGTCGAAATCACGCCCGAGACGCTGATGATCGCGGAGAACACGCCGCTGATCCTGCCGATCCACGGAGAGCTGGACCGCGCCCGCGAAGACGCCGCCAGCAAGGGCACCAAGATCGGCACCACAGGTCGTGGCATCGGCCCGGCCTATGAGGACAAGGTCGGCCGCCGGTCCGTCCGCGTTGCCGATCTGGCGGATGACAAGACGCTGGAAACCCGCGTCGACCGCGCGCTGGAGCACCACAATGCGCTGCGCCGGGGCCTGGGCATCGACGAGGTCGACCGCGATGCGCTGCTGGCGCGGCTGAAAGAGATCGCGCCCGAGATCCTGAGCTATGCCGCGCCGGTCTGGAAGGTGCTGAACGAAAAGCGCAAGGCGGGCAAGCGGATCCTGTTCGAGGGGGCGCAGGGCGCGCTGCTGGACATCGACTTTGGCACCTATCCCTTTGTCACGTCGTCGAACGTGATCGCAGGGCAGGCGGCGACAGGGGTCGGCATGGGGCCGGGCGCGATCGATTTCGTGCTGGGCATCGTCAAGGCCTATACCACACGCGTAGGTGAAGGCCCGTTCCCGACCGAGCTGCTGGACGACGACGGCCAGCGGCTGGGCGAACGCGGGCATGAGTTCGGTACGGTCACGGGGCGCAAGCGCCGCTGTGGCTGGTTCGACGCGGCCCTGCTGCGTCAGACCTGCGCCACCTCGGGCATGAACGGCATCGCGCTGACCAAGCTGGACGTGCTGGACGGCTTCGAGACGCTGAAGATCTGCGTCGCCTATGACCTTGACGGCGAACGCCTCGATTACCTGCCGACGGCGGCCGAACTTCAGGCGCGCTGCACCCCGATCTACGAGGAGATGCCGGGCTGGAGCGAATCGACCGAGGGCGCGCGCAGCTGGGCAGAGCTGCCCGCGAACGCGATCAAGTACGTGCGCCGGGTCGAGGAACTGATCGACTGTCCGGTGGCCCTGCTCTCGACCAGCCCGGAACGGGAAGATACCATCCTGGTTACCGACCCCTTCGCGGATTGAGATGCCCCGGTGCAGGAGGGCGCTGCCCTCTTGCGCCCCTGGCGCAATTCACCCGGGATATTTGGGTACAGGGAAACATGGGAGAGGGACCGTTATGGCGCTGAGTTACAAGGCGCGCAGGCGCTGGTCGTTGATCATTCTGGTGATAGGTCTGCCGCTGTATATCGTCGCGGCAGTGACGATCATGGGAATGCTGGGGCGGCCGCCGATCTGGCTGGAACTGTTGATTTATATCGCGCTCGGCGTGATCTGGGCCGTGCCGTTCAAATTTGTCTTCAAGGGCATCGGCCAGGCGGATCCGGACGAGGAAAGCTGACGCGTCTCATGGCGCCCGATTGAACAAGTGCGCGCCATGACATGTTTCCCTGTGCAAAATATCCCCGCCGGAGGCTTCGGGACGCCCGCAAGATGCGCGCGTCCCGTATTCATTTGAGGTGGTTGCCTCAGCCGAGTTCCTGCATTCGCGCGAGGGCGGCCTTGAGCTTTTCCTCTTCGTCCTGCCGGGCGGCCAGGTTGGCGCGGGTTTCCTCGACGACCTCGTCCGGCGCGCTTTCGACGAACTTGGGGTTCTTGAGACGACCTGCCAAGCCGCCGATCTCCTTGGCGAGTTTGGCGAGGGATTTTTCCAGCCGGGCTTTTTCTTCTGCGACGTCGATGATTTCTGCCAGCGGTAGCCCGAACGTCGCGCCGTCGGCTGGGATGGTGATGGTGCCCTTGGGCATTTCGGTCACCGCTGTCAGCGTGTCGATCCGGGCCAGTTTCGTGATCAGCGTGACGTTGCGATCCCAGGCGCCCTGCGCCGTATCGTTCATGCCGGTCACGACCAGCGGCACCTGAAGGCCGGCGGGCACGTGCATCTGCGCGCGGGCCGAGCGGATGTCTTCGATCAGGGCGATGACCCAGTTCATCTCGGCGTCTGCGTCGGTGTCTATCAGGTCGGTCGTGTAGGTCGGCCAGTCTGCGTGCACCAGCATCTTGGCGCGCGCGGCTGTGGTGCCCCAAAGCTCTTCGGTGATGAAGGGCATGATGGGGTGCAGCATGATCAGGCATTGGTCGATCACCCAGCCCATGACCTTTTGCGTCTCGGCCCGTTCGGAGGCTTCGTCGAACAGCAGGGGTTTCGCGAGCTCGACGTACCAGTCGCAGACCTTGCCCCAGACGAAGGCATAGAGGCCGAGGGCGGCGTCGTTGAACTTGTAGGCTGCAAGTGCGGTATCCACCGTTTCGCGGATCCGGGCGGTTTCGCCGATGATCCACTTGTTCACGGTGGCGGTGGCGACAGGGATCTCGGGCGAGGGGGCGCCATGTTCGTAGACGCCGTTCATTTCGGCAAAACGGGTGGCGTTCCAGAGCTTGGTGCCGAAGTTGCGGTACCCCTTGATGCGTTCTTCCGACAGTTTCAGCACGCCGCCGATGGCCGCCATGGAGGCATTGGTCATGCGCAGCGCGTCGGCGCCGTATTCATCGACGATCTCGAGCGGGTCGATGACGTTGCCGGTGGTTTTCGACATCTTCTTGCCCTTCTCGTCGCGCACCAGCTGGTGCAGGTAGACGGTGTCGAAGGGGATGTTGTCGACGACGGCAAGCTGCATCATCATCATCCGGGCGACCCAGAAGAACAGGATGTCTTCGCCGGTGATCAGGGTCGAGGTCGGGAAATATTTCGAGGTGCTTTCGTCCCAGTTCGGCCAGCCGAGGGTGCCGATCGGCCAGAGGCCGGAGGAGAACCAGGTGTCGAGGACGTCGGGGTCGCGGGTCAGAACCTTGCCGGGGGCCTGGGCCTGAGCCTCGGCCTCGGAGGCGGCGCAGTATTGCTTGCCATCCTCGTCGAACCACACCGGGATCTGGTGACCCCACCAGAGCTGGCGCGAGATGCACCAGGGTTCGATGTTTTCGAGCCAGTGGAAATAGGTTTTCTCGCCCGACTCGGGCATGATCCTGGTGCGGCCGGAACGCACCGCGTCCAGCGCGGGTTCGACGATTTTCACGGTGTCGACGAACCACTGGTCGGTCAGCATCGGCTCGATCACCACCTTGGAGCGGTCGCCGAAGGGCTGCATGATCATCTTGGGTTCGACCAGCGGGACCAGCTGCAATTCCGGTTCCTCTCCGCCTTCTTCGGAGGCGATGGGGGGCACGGCGTTATGGCCGAGGCGTTCGTCGTTCTGCGGCACCATGACGGCGAGGCCGGCGGCGGTGATGTCATCGACCACCAGCTTGCGGGCCTCGTAGCGATCAAGGCCGCGGTATTTTTCGGGCACGAGGTTGAGGGCGTCGATTTCCATCTCGCTCGCCTCGGCCCCGGCGGCGATTTCGCGGGCACGGTGGACGCAGGTTTCGTAAGCCTCGCCATCGGCGCGCATCGCGCCACGGGTGTCGAGCAGGCGGTACATCGGCAGGTTTGCGCGTTTGGCGACCTGGTAGTCGTTGAAATCATGCGCGCCGGTGATCTTTACCGCCCCCGAGCCGAAGTCCATTTCGGGGTATTCATCCGTGACGATCGGGATCAGGCGGTCGCAGAGCGGCAGGTGCACCATCTTGCCGACGATGGGCGCATAGCGCGCGTCATCGGGGTGCACGGCGACGGCGCCGTCGCCCAGCATCGTTTCGGGCCGGGTGGTGGCGATCGAGATGTAATCGCGATCCTCGGAGAAGAGAACCTCGCCGTCCTCGTCCTTTTCGACATAGGTGTAGGTTTCGCCGCCGGCGAGCTTGTACTTGAAATGCCACATGAAACCGGGGGTCTCGGTGTTCTCGACCTCAAGATCCGAGATGGCGGTTTCAAAGTGGGGGTCCCAGTTGACCAGGCGCTTGCCGCGATAGATCAGGCCCTTGTTGTACATGTCGACAAAGACGCGGATCACCGCGTCGTGGAAGTTGGGCGAATTCTCGTGCCCGGTGCGGGGGTCACCATCGGCCCCGGCCATGGTGAAGGCGTTGCGCGACCAGTCGCAGGAGGAGCCGAGGCGTTTCAGCTGCTCGACGATGGTGCCGCCGTACTGGCCTTTCCATTCCCAGACCTTTTCCAGGAATTTCTCGCGCCCCATGTCGCGGCGGCCGGGCAGGCCCTGCGCGGCGAGCATTTTTTCGACCTGAAGCTGCGTGGCGATGCCGGCGTGGTCCTGCCCCGGTTGCCACAGGGTGTCGTGCCCCTGCATCCGGTGCCAGCGGGTCAGGATGTCCTGAAGCGTGTTGTTGAAGGCATGGCCGACGTGCAGGGCCCCGGTGACGTTGGGCGGCGGGATCATGACGCTGAAAGTTTCGGCACCCGGTTTCGCATTGGCCCCGGCCTTGAAGGCGCCAGAGGTTTCCCATGCGGCGTAGATGCGGCTTTCCGCCTCGGCGGCGTTGAACGTCTTTTCCATGGCCATGGTCGGTCTTTCCGTGTTCGCGGCCCGCGAGGGGCCGCCGTCTTTGACTTGAAAGCACCCGTGAAGCCGGGCCTTGCGATGAAATTGCCCGTACGCCGGGCCTTGCGCGAGGAAATAGCGAATTGGGGCGCAAAGGGGAAGAGGGGGCGCAGCGGCCCCCTGTCTGCCTTATATTGTGGCGCGCTGGCGGGTGTCGGGGGCTGATCTTGCAACGGTCAGGCTACGGTCGGGCCAGCTTCGGGCAACGATTGCACCGGCTTGGGACAAGGCGAAGTGAACCGGCCCCTCTGGACAGTGGCGGGTCAGGGGGTAGTGTCGCCCTGATGCGATACAGCGGCCATGCGCGCGGCGCGGCCAGATGCGAAACCAGGGGAGCACCAGTCATGGAAAAATTCGGACGCAGTCAGCCGGTGAAACGGGTCGAGGATGTACGGCTGGTGTCGGGCCGGGGCGGGTACGTGGATGATATCACCCCCGCAGGCGCGCTGTTCGCCTATCTTCTACGCTCGCCCGTGGCGCATGCGACGATCACCACGCTGAACCTTGAGGAGGCGCGGGCGGCCGAGGGTGTGCACCTGGTCGCGGGGATCGACGATCTGAAGGCCGCCGGGCTGACCGAGGGTCTGTCGGCGACGCTGGTGGCCACGCGGGACGGGGGCAAGGGGGCCAATCCGCGCTATCCGCTGTTGGCCGAGGGCAAGTTGCGCTTTGTCGGGGAAGCCGTCGCGCTGATCGTGGCGGAAAGCCTGACGGCGGCGCGTGACGCGGCCGAGATGATCGAACTGGACTACGATGACCTGGAGGTCGAGGTCGTGCCCGGCAGCGGCAATGCGGATCTGCATGACGATGTGCCGGGCAACCGCGGCGTGGATTACGTGCTGGGCGACGACGCTGCGCTGCAAGAGGCGCTGGCGGGGTCCGCGCATGTCGTGCGCACCGAGGTGACGGACAACCGGGTGATGGTCGTGGCGATGGAGCCGCGCGGCTGTTTCGCGGAATGGGACGGGGCGCGGATGCACCTGTCCTTTGGCGGTCAGGGGGTCTGGGGTCCGCGCACCGAACTGGCGCGTCTGCTGGATCTGCCGGTCGAGGACGTGCGCGTGACGCACCCCGATGTCGGTGGCGGATTCGGCATGAAGGCCAAGCTGTACCCGGAATATGCGCTTTGTGCCTTTGCCGCGCGCGCATTGGGCCGCCCGGTGCGCTGGATCGCGGATCGCACGGAATCGATGCTGAGCGACAACGGCGCACGGGATCTGGTGCACGAGGTCGCCATGGGTTTCGACGAAGACATGAAGATCACCGGCTATCACGTCAAGACGCGGTACAACCTCGGGGCGTTCAACTCAAACTTCGGGCAGATCATCCAGAGCCATCTGTTCGCGCGGGTCCTGACCGGGGTCTACGACATCAAGACGGCACTGCTGGAGGCGGAGGGGTACTATACCAACACCACGCCGACAGATGCCTATCGCGGCGCCGGGCGCCCCGAGGCGATCTATCTGCTGGAACGCACGATGGATTACGCCGCACGGGCGCTGAATGTCGATCCCTGGGATCTGCGGCGCAAGAACTTTATCGCCGCGGATGCGTTCCCTTACAGGACGGTTTCGGGCGAGTTGTACGATGTGGGCGATTTCAACGGTTTGCTGGACAAGGTCGCGATTTCGGCAGACCGTGACGGCTTTGCCGCGCGCCGCGCGGAGTCGGAAGCGGCAGGAAAATTGCGCGGCCTCGGACTTTGTTACTATATCGAAAGCATCCTCGGCGATCCTTCGGAAACGGCGAAAGTCGAATTCAATGCGGATGGCACGGTGAATATCTATGTCGGTACACAATCCAACGGACAGGGGCATGAAACGGTGTACGCCCGTTTCCTGGCCGATCAGACCGGTATCCCGATGGAGATGATCCGGGTCATCCAGGGCGACAGCGACCGCATCGCGACCGGCGGCGGCACCGGCGGGTCGCGATCCGTCACGACGCAGAGCAATGCGACGCTGGCCGTCGTCAAGACGCTGGTCGAGGTGTTTACGGGCTTTGTCGCCGAGAAGATGGGCGTCAAGGTCGAGGACGTCAGCTTTGATGACGAAAGTTTCCGCATCAAGGGCAGCAACGCCGCGCCAACCATGCTGGACGTCGCCGACATGGCGCGCGAAGCCGGGCGTCTAGAACTGCTGGTGCAGGAAGAAAAGGCGACGCTGCCCGGGCGGTCCTATCCCAACGGGGCCCATGTCGCCGAGGTCGAGGTCGACCCCGAGACCGGCGGCGTGACGCTGGAACGCTATACGGTCGTTGATGATTTCGGCAACATGATCAACCCGGTACTGGCCGAAGGTCAGGTGCATGGCGGTGTCGTTCAAGGGGTCGGTCAGGCCTTCATGGAAAACGTGACCTATGACGAGGACGGCCAGTTGCTGACAGCGTCGTTCATGGATTACGCGATGCCGCGCGCCAGCGACGTGCCGATGATCGGGTTCGATACCGCGCCCGTCCCCTCGACAGCCAACCCGATGGGGATGAAGGGCTGTGGCGAGGCCGGGACCGTCGGGTCGATGGCCGCAGCGGCAAACGCGGTGATGGATGCGCTGGCGACGCGCGGTGTGGGTCGGGCCGATATGCCCTTTACCCCCGCGCGCGTCTGGGCGCTGCTGCAAGAGGCGGACAGGGAAAATGCGGACCGGGCGGCTTAAACGGTTCCTTGCGAAGGCGCGGCCAGATTGGCTGCGCCGCACGAAACGGGTGCCTGCGCGCCCGCAACGCGGCAGTGTAAACCACGTGATCATCCTGGACGGCACCATGTCGTCACTGGATATCGGAGAAGAGACGAACGCCGGTCTGATCTACAAGCTGGTGGCCGAAAAGGCTGGTGCGGGCATGACCGTCTACTACGAGGCGGGCATCCAGTGGACGAGCTGGCGCAGCACCATGGATGTTTTGCTGGGACGCGGCATCAACCGCCAGATCCAGCGGGCCTATGGCCATCTCGCCTCGCGCTATCGTCCCGGTGACCGGATCTTTCTGTTCGGCTATTCGCGCGGCGCCTATGCGGCGCGGTCCCTGGCCGGGGTGATCGACCGGATCGGGCTGTTGCGCGCGCCCCAGGCGACCGAGCGCAATGTGCGGCAGGCCTACCGGCTGTATCAGGAGTGTTACGACCAGACGCTGATCGACCGGTTTGCCAGCGGATATTGCCACCCCTCGGTCGAGATCGAGATGATCGGCGCTTTTGATACGGTGAAATCGCTGGGCCTGCGGTTGCCGTTCCTGTGGCGGCTGGCCGAGAACAAGCATGGCTTTCACAATCACGCGCTGTCGGCCTGCGTCAAATCGGGGTTTCACGCGCTGGCGCTGGAGGAAACGCGCCAGGTCTATGCCCCGGTGATGTGGGAAAGCGATCCGGACTGGGCCGGTCGACTGGAACAGGTCTGGTTCGCGGGCACGCACGGCGATGTGGGGGGACAGTTGGGCGGGTTCGAGGCCGCGCGACCGCTGGCCAACATCCCGCTGGTCTGGATGCTGGGGCAGGCCGAGATGCGCAAGCTGCCGCTGCCGGTCGGGTGGCGCGACCGGTTCGTGATGGATGTCGACGCGCCCTCGGTCGGGCAGTGGCGGGGCATTTCCAAGCTGTTCCTGCTGCGCAAGCCCCGCCACGTGGGCACGGACCCGTCGGAGCGGCTGCACGACAGTGCCATCGCCCGAGGCGCCTATCCGACACAGGGGCAATTGGCCTGAGCAGGGCAAGCGCAGGGCCTGAACAGGGCCAGCGCATTGCCAGCGCAGGGCCATATCAAATGAAGAGAAAATGAGAGGTCGGAGCGCCCTGGCGCGCGGCCTGAGCTAAGAACAGGCGCGCCGAGGTACGGCATGACCGGCCAGCAGGAACAGGGCAGCAGGAACAGGCCCGGTGCCGCGCCTTGCCGAAGAAACCCCAGCGGGCGCGGCGCCAGGGCGCGCGACCGTCAGCGTTGCTGCATGACGATGCAGGTGGTGGAGCCGGTGGCATACAGGCGGCCATCACTGTCGCGGATCTCGCCCACGGCAACCCCTGTCGAGCGGCCGACATGCTGGGCGGTGCCGGTGGCCGTGACCTCGGTGCCCAGGGGGATCGGGCGGATGACGTTCACCTTGTATTCAAGCGTCGTGTAATGGGTGTCGGCAGGCAGCTTGCTGAGAATTGCGCAGGCCATGCAACTGTCGAGAATCGCGCCGTACCAGCCACCATGGACTGTACCGATGGGGTTGGTGAACCCTTCGAGCGGCGTGCCGGCAAAGGTGACAACGCCGTCCTCGACCGCGACGGCCTTGAAATTCAGCGTGGCAGAGATGGCGGGGGCGCGGCCTTTGCCTGCGATCATGGCACGCAGCAATTCCAGCCCGCTGAGCGGTTTTTCTGTCGTTTCGGTCATCGATGATCCTCCCTGCGGGGAAGGCTATTCCCGCAGGGTGAAATCGGCAACCGCAATGCGGACTTTTTACGCCACGTTTTCGAACCGCGCCTGCGGCGTCACGCCAAGGGCATGGCAGACATCGCGCGTCAGCTCAGGCTTGTTCAGCGTGTAGAAATGCAGGTTCTCGACGCCTTCGGACAGCAGACGATCGCACATTTCGGTGCACAGCGCGGTCGCCAGAAGATCGGCGCGACCGTCGCGGTCGGCCTTTTCAAACGCGTCGACCAGCGTGTCGGGGAAATGCGCGCCGCATCCGGCGGCAAACTTGCGCATGCCCTTCCAGTTCTCGATCGGCATGATGCCGGGGACGACGGGCTTGTCGATCCCCGCGCGGGCGCAGTCATCGCGAAAGCGCAGGAAGGTTTCGGTTTCAAAGAAGAACTGGGTGATCGCCTCGTCCGCACCGGCCTGGAACTTGCGCTTGAGCCAGGCCACATCGGCGGCTGTGTCGGGGGATTCGGGGTGCGGTTCGGGGTAGGCCCCGACGCGGATGGTGAACTTGCCCTTGTCGGCCAGCGCCTCGACCAGCTCAACCGAATTGGCAAAGCCGCCGGGGTGAACGGAAAAGGCGCCCGCGCCCTTGGGGGGATCGCCGCGCAGGGCGACCAGTTCGGTCACCCCGGCCGCGGCAAAGCTGTCGGCCACCGCAAGGGTTTCTTCGCGCGTGGCGTTGACACAGGTCAGATGCGCGGCGGTGTTCAGGCCCATGTGCTTGTGCAATGTCGCCACGGCATCGCGGGTCAGGTCGCGCGTGGTGCCGCCCGCGCCGTAGGTTACGGAAACGAAGCGCGGGGCGAGGGGGGAGAGAACCTGCACGGTATCCCAGAGCTTGAACGAAGCCTCGAGGTTCTTCGGCGGGAAAAATTCAAAGGAAACGGCGGGAACGGTCATTGGAACAGCCTCATGTCAGTTGATCTCTTGTCGCAAAGGCGCTGACATGAGACAACTTCATAATATTCACGATCTTCATGAGTCCGAGACGATATGCATATCGAGCTTCGCCACCTGCGCACGATCCGTGCGATTCACGAGGCAGGCGGTCTGGCCAAGGCCGCCGACCTGTTGCGCATCACGCAAAGCGCCTTGAGCCACCAGATCAAGGGGTTGGAAGACCAGGTCGGGATGGAGCTGTTCGGGCGGCGCACCAAGCCGATGCGCCTGTCCGCTGCCGGATTGCGCCTGTTGCGGGTGGCCGAGCGGGTGCTGCCCGAGATCGAGGCGCTGGAGGTGGAATTCGACAACCTGCGCGACGGCAGCGCGGGGCGGCTGCACATCGCCATCGAGTGCCACGCCTGTTTCGAATGGCTGCTGCCGGTGCTGGAACTGTTCCGCCACACCTGGGCCGATGTCGATGTCGATATCCGCCCCGGCCTGGCCTTTACCGCCATCGAGGCGCTGGAGCGCGAGACGGTGGACGTGGTGATCACCTCGGATCCCGAGGATATTCCGGGGATCACCTTCGCGCCGTTGTTCGATTATTCGCCGGTCTTCGTGGCGGCGGCGGGGCATCCGCTGGCCGATAAACCCTTTGTGGAACCACAAGATTTCCTGGGCGAGACGCTACTGACCTATCCGGTGGAGCGCAGCCGCCTTGACGTGTTCTCGATGTTGCTGGAGCCTGCGGGGATCGAGCCTGCGGCGATCCGCAGGGTCGAGCTGACCGAGGTGATCCTGTTGCTGGTGGCCTCGGGGCGGGGGGTGACGGTGCTGCCCGACTGGGTGCTGCGAGAGGTGAAATATCATTCCGACTACATCACCAAGCCGATCACCGAAAAGGGGCTGACGCGGCGCATGTTCGCGGCCTGTCGCGCCGAGGATACGGCCAAGCCGTTCATGGCGCATTTCACCCGGCTGGCGCGGACCGAAGCGGTCAAGTTGCAACGCGGACGACAGGCTGTCGCCGTCGCGCCGCCACCGCTGTTGACAGCGACGGCAGGGCGGGGCCAAACCACGCCCTAGCGCCCCTTGGCAAGCGGGGCCTTGCGGTCTATACGCGCAACTTCGGATCAAGGAGCCGCCCCAACATGCCCTTTAGTGCCAACCTCAACATCATGCTCAAGGCCGCCCGCAAGGCTGGCCGCAGCCTTGTGAAGGACTTCCGCGAAGTCGAGAACCTTCAGGTTTCGATGAAGGGGGCAGGCGATTTCGTCAGCCGCGCCGATCTCGCGGCGGAAAAGATCCTCAAGGAGGAACTGATGGGGGCCCGCCCGACCTATGGCTGGCTGGCCGAGGAAGGTGGCGAGGAACCCGGTGAAGATCCGACACGGCGCTGGATCGTCGATCCGTTGGACGGCACGACGAACTTTTTGCACGGTCTGCCCCATTGGGCGGTGTCGATCGGCCTGGAGCACAAGGGCCAGATCATCGCCGGCGTGGTCTATGACGCCGCGAAGGACGAGATGTTCCTGGCCGAGAAGGGCGAAGGTGCCTGGATGAACGAGAGCCGCATTCGCGCCTCGGGCCGGATCAAGATGATCGAGTCGATCTATGCGACAGGCCTGCCCTTTGCCGGACGTGCCGATCTGCCGGCGACCCTGCAGGATCTGGCACGGCTGCTGCCGGCCTGTGCCGGTGTGCGCCGCTGGGGCGCGGCATCGCTGGACATGGCCTATGTCGCGGCGGGTCGCTATGACGGGTTCTGGGAGCGCCGCCTGAAGCCATGGGACATGGCCGCGGGCATCGTCATCGTGCGGGAGGCGGGTGGGTTCATCCAGCCGCTGAACCCCGAGGGCGACATCCTGGCCGATGGCGAAGTGATCTGTGCCAACGAGCCGCTGTTCGACAAGTTTTCCAAGATCATCCGCAACAGCTGAGCCTTTGCCCGCCATGGCGAGGTTGCCTCCGGCGGGGGTATTTGAGGCCAGATGAGAGAGCCCGGTCGCGCGATATGCGCGGCCGTTTCGCGTTTGTGGTCGTGGGATGTGGTGGGGGCTGGTCTGTGGTCCTGCTTGCTGCGGTCTTGTTTGCGTCAGTCCTGCCGGCGTTGGTCCTGCTTGTTACGGGGGACGCAGGGGATGTGGCTGCGGGATACTCGATAGGCTGCGTCGGGATGTGGCGGCTTGCCGTGATGGCGGCTCCAGAACCTTGGCCCGCCGCGCCGCACGAACAGGGGCAGGGTGAGTACCAGGCCGAGGAGGAAGCCGCCGGCATGTGCCCAGTAGGCGACGCCGCCTGTCGTCGGGTCGGAGCCTAGTCCATTGAAGAGTTGCAGCGCGAACCACAGCCCCAGCATGATCCAGGCCGGAACCGTGATACTGCGGAAGAAGACGAGCAGGATCACCAGGATATCGACCCGAGCGCGGGGGAACAGCAAGAGGTAGCCACCGAGGACGCCGGCGATGGCGCCCGAGGCTCCGACGGTGGGAACCGTGGAGGCGGGGGCGGCGAGAGCCTGGGCAAGGCCTGCGCCCACGCCTGCGGCGAGATAGAAGCCGAGAAACCCGAGGTGGCCCATCTCATCTTCGAGGTTGTCACCGAAAATCCACAGAAAGAGCATGTTTCCGGCCAGGTGCAGCATCCCGCCGTGCAGGAACATCGACGTGATCAGTGTCAGCGGCGCCTCACCGGCCGTGATGTTCGCCGGGATCATCGCATGGCGGGCAAAGATGGTCTGGATGCTGCGCGGGTCCTGAAACGGGCCGACATAGTAAAAGAACACCAGAATATTGAGGAAAATCAGCGCGTAGGTGACCAGGGGGCGGCCAAGGGAGGGGTTGTGATCGCGCAGGGGGAACATCGCGCGACGCTGGGGGCAAAGACGCGCGAGGTCAAGCGGCTTTGGGGACGGTTTCGGGCCGTCTTTACACGGCGGGTTTTGCGGCTATGGTCCGGTGGCTTGTCCCTGGCGGGCCGCATGCGGTGCGCCAGGGACAAGCGGTGGCCCGCACGAGCAATATCTCTGGTCGGCAGGTAGGT